>JADMIO011251597.1_pt1 | contig 113190 bp, 90 predicted proteins | sample 8958161 | NCBI WGS metagenome assembly JADMIO01 (sample SAMN16585339, study PRJNA669376) | soil metagenome | isolation source: Crop rotation soil | place: USA: Cullars Rotation, Alabama | collected 2011
GCCGCGACTTCAAGTCACGTGAATTCCAAGCTTCGGATCCCACTGTGCTGGAAAGCTGACGAGCAAACTGGTCACCGTGAGAAAGTGGTAATTGAGACGAAAGATAAAACCAAAATCCCTTCTATCCTGGTAGAAGGTAAAGAAAGCAAAACATACAACTTACCAGTAGGCTCGCACATTGGTGTGAACCCTGGAGATAAAGTACGCCAAGGTCAGGTATTGGTTAAGATACCACGTGTGATGGGTCGTTCGCGAGATATCACTGGGGGTCTTCCACGTGTAACTGAATTGTTTGAGGCACGTAACCCATCTAACCCTGCTGTAGTAGCTGAGATAGACGGTGTAGTAAGCTTCGGTAATATCAAACGTGGTAACCGTGAAATAATGGTAGAGGCTAAAGAAGGTATGGTTAAGAAATACCTTGTTCCATTGTCTCGCCAAATTACGGTACAAGATGGTGACTTTATCAAAGCGGGTAACCCATTGTCTGATGGTGCTACTACGCCTGGCGATATCTTGGCTATTAAAGGACCACACGCTGTACAAGAATACCTGGTGAATGAAATTCAAGAGGTATACCGTTTACAAGGTGTGAAAATTAATGACAAGCACGTAGAAGTTATCGTACGTCAAATGATGCGTAAAGTTAGAATCATCGACCAAGGTGATACTAAATTCTTAGAAGACGATACAGTTGATAAGAACGACTTCATGACCGAGAACGACTGGATTTACGATAAGAAAGTAGTTATTGAAGCTGGTGATTCAGAAAAATTACACCCTGGTCAAATTGCTACCTTGCGTGAAATTAGAGAAGAAAACAGCTCGCTTCGTCGCTCTGATAAGAAAATTGTAGAATACCGCGATGCAAGCCCGGCAACATCTTCACCGTTGTTGTTAGGTATTACCAAAGCATCATTGGGAACACGCAGCTGGATCTCAGCAGCATCGTTCCAAGAAACTACAAAAGTATTGTCGACAGCAGCTATCTCTGGAAAATCGGACAACCTAATGGGCTTGAAAGAAAACGTAATTGTAGGTGGTTTGATACCAGCTGGTACCGGTATCCGCGATTACAACGATATGATTGTAGGTTCAAAAGAAGAGTACGAATTGTTGCTTGCCAACAAAGATGTGCTTGAATTTGATGACGAAGAGTAATTGATAATTCAAAAGTCAAAAAGTCAAAATTAAAAGACGATGTGGTCAAAAATGGTGCTTGAAATCTGCTAAGAGTTAAGCCTGTTGTCCGTTTTATAAGGAAGAATTGAAAACGTTTTCAATTCTTCCTTATTTTTTTGGCTAAAAATGGCTAGAAAATGTCCTGTTTGTGAAGGCTGTAATGCGATTAAAAAAGGGAGGAGAAATGGAAAGCAACGCTACCATTGCACTGATTGTTTCAATAATTTTTCGGGACAGAACAAAGTTGTTTCTGAGGCAAATCGATTTGTGTGGTTCAGGAAGTGGGTTATGGAACGACAGGTTTATAAATACCTGGTCCGGGACAGCGGAATGTCGCAAAGCAGTATACAGCGGTTGTTTAATAAATTCCTTTCCCAGCCTCCTAAGAACGCTGTCCGAAGCAAGGCGAAGGTTCATCTTCTTATCGACGGAACCTACTTTTCGAACGGCCTATGTCTAATATTGTACTACGACTGTGATTTGCAGTACGTACAGCTCTACAGGCATACAAACAAAGAAAAATACAGGGAGATTAAAGAGGACCTTGAAAACCTGAAGTTGATGGGTGTGGAATTGTACAGCGTAACCTGTGATGGGCACAAATCAATCCTCAAGTCTGTTCAGAAAGTATATCCGAACGCAGTTGTCCAAAGATGTGTGGTACACGTAAAAAGGCAGGCTGGTAGCTGGTTGGGGAAATTTCCGAAACTCAAGGCATCACAAGAATTGCTGCAGATATCAAAACGTATCACAAAGCTTGATACCATAAATAAAGTAAATGATTGGCTGATTAATTTTTACAGATGGCACGAACAAAACAAGGCTTTTATCAACGAACAATCGCTAAGTCGGGACACCGGCAGGATGTGGTTCACACATTAACACCTGAGGGCTGCCTGCTCTCATATCATAAATGCCATACCCCATTTATTTGCTTACATAAATGACTGTGAAATACCCAAAACCACCAATGAGCTTGAAGGGTATTTTACTCACCTGAAAGAAAAATTGACGCTACATAAAGGGCTACGGTTTGATAAAAGAAAGAACTTCTTAAAATGGTATATATATTTTAAAAACCAGTAGCGGTGAAAGGTTTTCTGGCGATTAGGGCTTAACGATAGAAAACAAAAAGGGTGAGGAAAACCCTCACCCATCTATCGTATAAGCACCAAATTAAATGCTCACAAGTTGCTCCTCAGCAGAGCTTGTTACCCTTTCATTTGGCATCCCAAATATCATCCCTTTATTTGATGAAAAAAGCACCATTTCTGACCACATTACCAATTAAAAAACTGGCCGCTATCGTAAGATGGTGACCAGTTTTTTTAATGTATTTAAAGCAAGCTTATTTTCAGAATGGGGTTGGATGCTCTTTGCAACCCGAAACCTACCTCGTAAATCATATTATCGATGTTGCCACCAAATAAGGCGTCTAATAATATAATATTTGCTTACCTAGAAAAAGAAAAAGATTATATCAGGCTTTTTCAAACCTTGATATACCAATGTTTTACATCTTATAACCTTTAACCTCTCTGGTGAGTAGTTGTGTTCCATGAATGTACTTGTATTTCATTTCTAAGGTAATCATTCCTGATTCATCAATAACCCCATCACCTGAAATTATTCTAATAAAACCAATGTCTAGGATCTGATTTTCTTTTAACTTAAAAGTATTTTCGGTTACAATTTCGCATATTATGTTATTTATGTTAGTGGCCGTAAATTTATCTAATAATATAACATTTACATCATTAGTTGATTTAAAAGTAATGGTGTGCTGGTATCTTATGTCGTCATGTTGTTTAACACTCCAATCACCTAGAAATTTTGAAGACCATAGGGTGCTGCAATTAGGATCGCTATAGCCAGCAGGACACTCACATTTTCCTTCAACGCATACTCCAGCACCACACATGGTTGATTTACAAGGGTCTTTACAAGAGGGAGTGCTGATTATAGCAGTTGCGCCTAAAATAATGATCGCAGAAAGTAGAATTAATTTTTTCATAGTAATGGCATTTATGTTATAAGTTAAATTTAGCTAAAGTTAAGAGATTTTTATTAATTATATAAAAATGTTATTTCTATACACATTTTTTTAGAGATTATGGACCTTGATTTTAATCTACATGGTGAAATTTTAAGAATCAGGTACAATATTACTTGGATATGTTATCTTTGAACGCTCACCATTTAAAAGCCATAGGCAAATTGAAAAATAATGTTTGGTTTTCTTATTAAAGAACAAAATAAAACAGTACATAATTATCTTGTAAATTTAGTTAGTGTTTTCTGCCTATTGTTACCGGCCTTATATAATGGTTATCCAATAGTTACTTCTGACAGTGGATCATATATTTCTGCAGGTTGGATACTTGATGTTCCCATTGATAGACCAATTACCTATAGCATATTTATTAGAATGGCAAGTCTTTCAGGCTTTTCATTATGGGGCGTTTTAATAGCTCAATCACTTATATTGGTTTATTATCTAAAGCGGATGAGTAAACATGTACTCCAAGAAAAATATTCAGATAGACTATTTCTGATATTAGTTTTACTCCTTACGTCTTTTTCAAGCTTGGGTTGGGTTACTAGTCAAATAATGCCTGATATCTTCACGCCAATTTTATTATTGGCTGTTGCTGATTATTATTTGACCCCTAATAATACTTTAAAGCAAAAGACAATTTCATTTATATTGTTATGGATATATATAGAACAGCATAATTCCAATCTGCTTATAGAGTTACTATTTTGTACATTGGTTTTAGTATACTGTTTTTTTAAAAAGCATCAGAAACTTTTTCAGAAAACACGTTTCCTTTTTATTCTGACAATATTTTCTTTTGTTTCCATTTCATTTTTCAACCTTTGGGAAGGTAATAGCTTTCGACCTAGTGCTTCATCTCATGTATTTATGATGTCTCGCATGGCTGAGAACGGAATTTTGGACCAAGTTTTAGAAGAATATTGCCTAACAGAAAATTACTCAATTTGCGAATATCAAGGCAGGCTCGGAAACAGGCAATGGGATTTTATGTGGGACAACGAGAACGGGCATTTGCAGAATGCCGGTGGGTGGCAAAATGTGGAGAAGGAATATAATAAAATAATATTTAAATCGTTGACAAAACCTAGATATTTGTTACTGCATATATACGAGGCTGCAGAAGCTAGTGTTAGACAAATGTCGCAATTTACCCTTTCTTTTATGGTTCAAGGTGAAGGTTCATCTCCCTATAATGCAATTAAAAATTATTTACCAAGGGAAATTAAGGAGTATATAACATCGAAGCAGCAGTGTAGGGAGTTGAATGAAATTAAAGGATTTTTGAATGGTGTAATTTATGTTTTTACAACAGCAATCCTTTTTCTTTCTATGTTTAATTATAATTCAACACGTGATAATAGCAAGGGACCAACCTACAATTATTTTTTCGTATTTGTGATACTTACAGTTTCCATCAATGCTATTGTTACAGCTTCGTTTTCTACTGTTGTAGACAGGTTGCAAGCAAGAGTTTTTTGGCTGGTACCTTTTGCATGTTTATTGTTTTTGATAAAAACATTTGACTACAATAGTAAGGATAGCAGCAGTATTAAACATCCAAGTTAGACTGAATTATATTTTCTAGTTCCCAAATCCATGGTCATGGTCAATGTCTTAAAGCTCATTTTATTTTGTGCTCTTTTTACTAGTTGCAAAAGTTCGTTTTTGAAAGTAAAAGGCAGTGTTTATAAAACGCAAACGCTTTCCATTGTTGAGTTGGCGCCCAATGTTTACCAACATATATCTTACCTCAGCACTCAAGATTTTGGCAAAGTGTCCTGCAATGGTATGATAGTGGTAAATAATAAGGAGGCTGTAGTTTTTGATACACCAGCCGATAGTGCTGCTACTGTAGAACTGATGAATTGGGTAGGGCAGCAATTACAAGCTAAAATTGTGGCGGTTGTACCTACTCACTTTCACAATGATTGTTTGGGTGGACTAAAAGAATTTCATGCCCAAGGTATCCCCTCTTATGCGCATAATATGACTATTGATTTAGCTAGAGAAAATAAAGTAACGTTGCCTCAGCAAGGCTTCGATGTTGCTAAAGAAATAAAAGTAGGGCATACAAAGGTTTCGATAAGATACTTTGGCGAAGGCCACACCAAAGATAATGTGGTAGCCTATTTCGCCGACGAGGATATTATGTTTGGCGGATGCTTGATAAAAGAAATAGGCGCAACTAAAGGTTATCTTGGTGATGCTAATGTGCGGGATTGGGCTGCTACGGTACTAAAGGTAAAGCAATATTATCCAAAGGTAAAAAAGGTGATACCTGGGCATGGTGAAATAGGAGACATTAAGCTGCTCGATTACACTATTAAGTTATTTAAAATAAAATAATATTTTACTAATAAACGGGATTTTGGGTTTCAGTATGCGTATCAATGCTACACCAAGCAGGAGATATTTTGCTCATTTTGCTATGCGGCTAAAAACTTCTTGTTCAGTAAAACCATCTTCCTTCACAAATTTTTTAAACTGCCTCCTTGTTAATGTAAAGTGACTGGAGATAGTGTCAGCTGTCGTTTCCGAAATTTCTTTAAGTTTCTTAATGCCGTCCTTGTCTGATATGCTCGCAATTATTAAGTTTCCTTTTTGAAGGGCTAGTTTTTTTACCTCCCAAATATCGTCTCCATAATTGATATTTAAAAAATAATAGCCTTTGAGTTTTTTCAGAATATTATTTTCAGAAATATGAAATAGAGTGTCCAAATCTTGAATGCGCTGAAAGATGGTATCACCCTTTAGCCTTACTTGCTCTTTCGAATTGTCTGTTAGATTAATTAGTGTGTCACCAATTAATTTGTAAGAAGAACCAAGACTATCCTTATGCTCTTTAAAATCAAAATCGTAATATCTGGTAATTAGGTAATCTGATATAGTAAGTGTTGAAGCATGGTCTGCGGCGATATATTTACCATGCAAGCGCTTAGGGAAAGCTGTTAGGGCTTTTACTTCAGATGGTTGTGGACTGTCAAATGTTACTGTTGGCTCGCAGCTACATAGAAGTATTGTTGAAATGCAAATTGTGAAAATTATTTTCAGTTTCATGAAGGTCTTTACTATTAATACCAAATTCGCAGAAATGTAACCACTATTTAGAGTCGGAACTGGTTTTATTCTAATTAACGTTCTTAATCATAGTAATCATCTATTTTTATTTCTTGTAACCTTCATTCAATTATTTCAATCAAAGTAATGTTTCCACGTTTTAAAACACTGTTTTTATTACTTTTGCAGCCATGAATTTAACGCCACTTTCCGCTATCAGTCCCGTAGATGGACGCTATCGCAAACAATTGGATGAACTTGCTCCTTACTTCTCGGAGTTTGGGCTTATCAAATATCGTATTCGTGTTGAGATAGAATACTTCATTGCTTTGGCAGATGCTGGTATTTTTAAAATGCCGGCAAAGATAAAGCCAGAGCAGTTGCGCGCCATTTACGAAAACCTGACGGAAGAGCAGGCGCAAACCGTGAAGGATACAGAAAAGGTGACCAACCACGATGTAAAAGCTGTTGAATATTTTATAAAAGACCAGCTTGCTGCTATGGGCGGTGAGGCTTGTGCAGAGTGGGTACACTTTGGCCTTACCTCGCAAGATGTAAATAATACTGCCATTCCTTTGCTATGGAAAGAGGCTATGGAAGAGGCTTACATGCCAGGTTTATTAAATCTTATTTCTGCTTTGCAGAAAATGGCTAAGTCATGGAGCAAGGTGCCTTTGTTGGCGCGCACACATGGGCAAGCTGCATCGCCTACTACTTTGGGCAAAGAAATAATGGTGTTTGTAGAGCGTTTGCAAAATCAGGTAGCATTGTTTTCTTATGTGCCGTATGCGGCTAAATTTGGTGGTGCCACGGGCAATTTCAATGCGCATCACGTAGCCTTTGGCAAGAAAGACTGGATAGGCTTTGGTAATAATTTTGTAAATGAAATATTGGGATTGCAACGTATGCAATTCACTACACAAATAGAACACTACGATAATCTAGCAGCGCATTTCGATTGTCTCAAGCGTATCAATACTATACTTATAGATTTCTGTCGCGATATCTGGACGTATGTTTCTGTAGATTATTTCAAACAAAAAACTAAGAAGGGTGAAGTAGGCTCAAGTGCCATGCCGCACAAGGTAAACCCTATTGATTTTGAAAATGCAGAAGGGAACTTAGGTATGGCAAATGCAATGTACGAGCATCTGTCGGCGAAATTGCCTATAAGCCGCTTGCAGCGCGATCTTACAGACTCAACAGTGTTGAGGAATATAGGCGTGCCGGTTGCGTATGCTTTCCTTGCCTTACGTTCGCTTGAAAAAGGTTTGGGGAAATTGGTACTGAACGAAAGTAAATTGATAAATGATTTGGAAAACAACTGGGCTGTAGTAGCAGAGGCTATCCAAACTATTTTGCGCAGAGAAAAGTTCCCTAAACCTTATGAGGCTTTGAAAGACTTGACACGTGGTCAGCAAACTATTACTAAAAAAACAATGCACGCATTCATAGCAACATTGGACGTGTCTGATAAAGTAAAGAAAGAGTTGATGGCTATAACGCCGCAAAACTATGTAGGTGTGAGTCCTGCATATTAGTAGTTAATATTATAAATTTTAGGAAGAGGCACATTTGTGCCTCTTTTAGTTTGGTGTATATTGCGAAAGTGCTTATCTAATCACAAGCTATATGAATAGAAATAGTTTTGAAGTCATAACGGAGAAAGATATTTATTTGAATTTTGACTACGTTGAGTCAATTATTGGAGATACAGCATTTTATCAAAACTATGTTGATTTATTTGATGTTGAAGACAAAACTGATGTTTATTTTTTATCAAATAATAGAAGAGTTGACTCCCATCAAATTAATACATTTAATGATTTTGTTGAAAAATTTGATATTCGTACAATTGAAGAAATTTTTCAATCAAATTTTACTTTGAATGAAATTAGGCTATTCAAAAATGGAAAGTTTTCCAAAACATTTATTGAAGTGATTCAAATCCCTTTCAATCAACCCAATTATGATTTGGTATTAGTTTGCTCAAAAGAATGTAAGCGATTTCTGGTTGGTAAAAAACAGGTGTCTATAAGAATTGAATATCTTGATGGAGATATTATAAGTGCTTTAAGGAAAACTAACACTACTGAAGCAAACTAAAATAAACGATTTTGAAATACCTTGTAATATCCTCTTTTGTAATTTAGAACACTACACAATTAATCAAACAAACTAAATATTGCTGCTACTAACGCTATGGAAGATGAAATGATACCACAAGAAGGCTGGCGCAAAAAACTGTTCATCATCATGTATCGTAGCGATACACCTGGTGGCAAACTGTTTGATATATTGCTACTGGTGTTCATCATAGCTAGTATCATTGTGGTTTTTGTGGATAGTGTTTCTCTCGTACATGCTCGCCATGCCCAATCGCTATTTATATTAGAATGGAGTTTTACTATACTTTTTGCCATTGAATATTGCCTGCGCATATTGTGTGTGAAAAATAAATGGAAGTATATTTTCTCTCTGATGGGCATCATAGATTTGATGGCTATATTGCCTACCTTCTTCAGCTTATTGTATATAGGGTCACAATATTTATTGGTAGTTAGGTCGCTGCGATTGCTTAGAGTGTTTAGAATATTTAAGCTGTGGCATTATATAGATGAAGGTAAATTTATAATAAAAGCGCTCTACAATAGCTATCGCAAAATCAATATTTTTCTGCTCTTTATCGTTATTGTGGTGATAATTGTAGGCTCTATAATGTACCTTATCGAGGGTGGTAAAAATGGTTTCAGTAGCATACCCGATAGTATTTACTGGGCGGTAGTTACCATTACCACCGTTGGCTATGGCGACATTTCTCCGGTCACCCCTGTTGGTAAATTATTAGCTACTTTACTCATGCTTTGCGGTTACAGTATTATAGCCGTGCCTACGGGTATAGTTACTTCAGAGATGGCTAAAGTAAGTAAGCGTAGTAAGGAAGAAATTACCTGTAGCCGCTGTGGTAAAGGCAATCATCCTGATGACGCTCGCTACTGCCGTATATGTGCCGAGCCTTTGGAGCATGAACATAAGGAGCCTAAGGCTTAGTCTTTTTTCTCTTGCAAAGTATTGGCAGCATGTTGTATCACGAAGAAAAATACAACTGTATGCTCCTTGTCGTCTTTTTTAAATTTCATCTCGAGCATCTCGCAGAGGTTCCCGTTTTTATCTTCAATAGTTCCTTTTTTGCCAAGGTCGGCATGATAATATTTGTCTACAAAGTTTTGTCCGTCATGGTGCCCAATGGCAAACATTGCCGTTTCTGGCGTACGGCCATCATTACTCCAATCCATAGCTGCCATTAGTCTTCCAAATTGTTCTTTATAAAATATCGCGCTGTCTTTTTGATTTAGCTTATGATAGCTGTAAGCCTTTTCTATTATAGCTTGCTGACTTAATGGATGTTTTTTTAAGAAGGAATCGGCTATATTAATTGCTTCTTGGTAATGCTCCTTATCGTTAAGTTCTTTTATTATTCTTTCTGTTTTAATATAGCTGTATGGCTGATAGTATTTGTTGCCGGTAAAGCCTATCATCAAAGCCAATGTTTCATATACAGTAAGCTTTTTATCGTTGACCAAAAACTTTTGCAATAAAGTAGGATAGTACAAAGAGTCATTAGCCAATTTGGTTCTGGCTAAAATTTTAGGGTAATCTTTATCATAATCAAAGTTCTGACCTTGGCTTTGATAGCTAAGACAAAACAAAGTAATTGCAACAAAAAAGATTTTTAAAAATGACGACATGCTTACAAAAATCTACTTTTAAGTTCGGGCGAGGGTAGCCAACAGCGCTCTTGTTTTCCCCACCATCTATAACGGTTTCGCGCAATGAATTTGTATACGCCGTTACGAATAAAGGGCGGAATAACAATGAATGCATACAGCAAGGGATAAAGCCCACTAAGCTTACGAGCTATGCGCAATGCCGCAGTTGAAAATTTATAAACCTTATTATGTTCTATCAATACAAGGCTGTCTGGATTATTGTCTACAGGAATATTGTGTTGCTGCAGCAATGCTTGGCCTGCGGCAGATTGTAAGGAAGCAAATTTAAAATAACCTTTCGGGTCATTTTTAATCACCAACTGTACAGAAGAATTGCAAAGATTGCAAACACCGTCAAACAATATTATAGCGCCAGTTTGGTTCACTTATTTTCGTTTATATAAAAATGCGGGCAAGCCCGCATTGTAAATTGTTATGTTAGTTCTTTTAGTTCTGCATCACTTTTTGTGCTGTCTTCGCCAATTCTAATTCCCATTTCCATGCAGTTTCCATCATGCGTTCTATGTCGTATTCCGGCAACCAGCCTAGATCTTTTTTTGCCTTCTCATTATTGGCATAAACCGAAATGACGTCACCAGCGCGGCGTTCGCCCAGTTTATAATTTAGTTTTACATTAGAAACCTTCTCAAAAGTCTTAATTAATTCTAAAACACTTACACCATCGCCGGTACCTAAATTAAACAATTCGCAATCACTTGCCAGTTCATTACCAATAGACTTTGTAATAGCTTTGGTATGAGCATTGGCAATGTCCATAACATGTATGTAGTCACGTATACAAGAACCATCGCGTGTATCATAATCATGACCAAACACCGTCATCGAATTGCGCTTGCCTATTGCAGTTTGCGTAATTACGGGCACCAGGTTTTCAGGCGCTTCATTTAGCTCGCCAATAAGAGATGTAGGATGCGCACCAACAGGATTGAAGTAGCGCAGCAATATAGCTTTGAAGCCCGGATTGGCTTTTACAAAATCGGCACAAATGTCTTCGCCCATTTGCTTAGTACGCGCATACGGCGATTCGGCCTCCTTCATGGGTGTAAGCTCTGTTACGGGCAATACATCTGCATTGCCATAAACCGAACATGATGAGGAAAAAACAAAATTGTCAATGTCAAATTCTCTTGCGCATTGCAGTACATTTAGTAAAGAGGTAATGTTGTTCCTGAAATATTCCAGGGGCTTACTCACCGATTCAGGTACTGATTTGTAAGCAGCAAAATGAATAATGCCAACAATGTCCTGATTCTCTTGGAAGATAGCGCGCACATCTTCAAGATTGCACAAGTCAACCAGATAATTTTTTACCGGCTTACCCAAAATGGCGCCAGCACCATTTAAAGTCTGCTGAAAACCTTTCGACAAATTATCAATAGAAATAACTTCATAACCATTATTCACAAGGTCTACTATCGTGTGGCTTCCAATATAACCACAACCACCAGTTACTAGTATTTTTTTCATGTAAGCTTGAATGTTTAAAAGAGAGTCAAAGATACGTTGATATTGTCAATTTGCGAGTTTTGGTATATAGTTTACATACACATGTTAAACTGGGTGGAATAGATCTTCCACATTAAAATACAAATAATAAACTACAACATTCATTTATTAAAACTGTTAGATTGCTATGGCAGATTTAATAACGATAATAGGTGTAGGTGCTAGTATTTGTACGGCTTCAGCTTCCATTCCCCAACTTATAAAAATAGCAAAGTCAAAAAGTGCCGGTGATATCTCTAAACTTATGGTGGCGGTATTAATAGTTGGCCTGGGGCTTTGGGTGTACTATGGTTTTTTAAAGAGCGATGTAATCATCCTGATTGCCAACGCCATACCGTTTATGGTTAACCTTTCCATTCTGATACTTTCATTTAAGTACAACAAAGAAGAATAGTCGAGTGCTATTCTTCTTTAATTTCTTCATGCTTTTTAGGTAGTGCCACTACGTCCTTTTCTATCTCGGTTTGCTCAATATGTACGGCATAATCGGCAGGCTCAATGTCATGGCCTTTATACTCTGCATATACTTGGGTAAATTCTGCACCCATGTATAAAATTGCGGCAGTATAATAGACCCATACTAAAATTACAATAAGCGAGCCAGCGGCACCAAAGGCCGAGCCAGTGCCAGTTGTAGAGATGTATAGGCCAATTAGATACCGACCTAGCATGAATAGGCAAGCGGTAAAAAATGCTCCTATTCTTACATCTTTCCATTTTATTTTCACATCGGGCAGCACTTTAAAAATAGTGCCGAATAATACTGTTATGACGATAAAGCTTATGCCTACGTTCACTATCTCTGCAATGAGTATAGTTACTTTTGGTAATACACGCATTAATCTATCAGTAAGTGCTAAAAGTGCCCCGTTTACCACAAGCGAAACAATAAGCAGAAATCCCAGCGATACAATGAGCGAGGATGACAATAGTCTATCTTTAAGCATTTTTACCCAGCCCCTTTTGGGCTTAGCTTTCACTTTCCAAATAATGTTTATAGAATCCTGAATCTCACCAAAAATAGTTGTGGCACCAATAAGCAAGGTTACCAAGCTGATGATTAAGGCCATAGTAGATTTGCCTGATAACTCTAAGGTCCGCAACATATCTTGCACATACAGCGCGGCAGAATCGCCAATGAGTTCATTCAGCTCACCAAAAATTTTACCTTTAATGGCGTCTTTACCTAAAAACACTCCAGCTAAAGAAATGAGCAGCATTAAAAGTGGCCCGAGCGCAAATATTGTATAATAGGCTAAGGAAGCGCTCAGCTTTAGACCCTTGTCTGCCATGAAACCACTAAGTGTGTTTTTTGCGATTTTAAAAAACGGTTTTTCCAGTAATTTCTTCATAGAGGAATAAAAGCATTGTTTGTAGTAGACAGAACAACATTAAGCACTAAATGTTGTTGAATCAATCGATAAACTATTCAATACTACTTTAAATGAAAATAACAAGTTACACATTGTATTTAGTTGCCGCCGCTACCATGGCTAGCTGTAGCAGCAATAAGACAACTAGCGAATCATCAGCAACCGATACCGTTCAAACGGGAGGACTCAATCAAACAGTGCTACCTGCGCCATTTTCAACGCCATCGTCCGTTAAATTTGCAGAAGTAATTGGATGGCCTGATAATGTTACGCCTAAAGCTCCTGAAGGTTTTACCGTAACGAAGTTTGCTAGTGGACTTAACAATCCTCGCTGGATATATGTAGCGCCCAATGGTGATATACTGGTTGCGGAAGCTAGAACTTCTAAAAAGGGTATTAAAAAAGTAGCATCAAAAATTTCTGGTCAGGCAAAATCTCAAAACGAAAATAATGAGGAATCTGGCAACAGAATATTACTTTTTAGGGATGCTGATAATGATGGCATTCCGGAAGTGACCAATGTCTTTCTCTCAGGATTGAACAAGCCTTTGGGTATGCTAATTGTTGCCGATTATTTTTACGTTGCCAATACCGATGGCTTATGGAAATATCCCTACGAGCCAGGCGCAACAAGCATTACAGGGCAAGGAATGAAAATATTGGAATTGCCGGCTGGTGGTTATAACAATCATTGGACACGGAATATAATTACAAATAAGGAGCAAAATAGAATTTTTATTTCCGTAGGTTCTGGAAGTAATGTCGGTGAAAATGGTATGGAACATGAAATACGGAGAGCTAATATTCTTACTGTAAATCTAGATGGTTCTGACGAAAAGATATACGCTTCTGGTTTAAGAAATCCGGTAGGTATGGATTGGGCGCCGGGCAGCAATCAACTATGGACTGCGGTAAATGAGCGCGATGGATTGGGCGATGACCTTGTGCCAGATTATATAACCAGTGTCAAAGAGAATGGCTTCTATGGCTGGCCTTACGCATATTGGGGCAACCATGCTGATCCGAGAATGGATAGCGCGAGAATGGATTTAGTAGGTAAATCAATAGTTCCGGATGTAGACTTAGGTTCACATACCGCATCACTTGGTTTAGCTTTTAATAAGACCAATTATTTCCCTAAAGCATACACCGGTGGCGCTTTCATAGGTCAGCACGGCTCTTGGAATCGTTCAGCGATAGTAGGCTACAAAGTAGTTTACGTGCCTTTTGCTAATGGTAAACCAACGGGCAAGCCGCAAGATTTTCTTACAGGATTTATTGCCAATCAAGAAAAGGCAGAAGTATATGGAAGACCTGTCTGTATTGCTTTTGCAAAAGGAAATTACATGCTCGTATCTGATGATGCTGCCAATACAATATGGTGCGTAAAGTCAACTTCGACAAGATGATTTTCCACGCAAGCTTACTATTGAAATTGAATAATAGGTATAGATGTTCCATTGCAGCTATACCTATTATTGTTGTTGGCTTTTGCTTTAATGCTGAGGCGCAGGTGGAAGACAGTGATTCTTTAAAGGCAACATTGCAAGAAGTACAGATAAGCGCTTATGAGCAAAATAGGTCGCAACTTACAACTGCTACGCCCCTTGGTCTTATTAGCAGCGACGCCATTCTTATGCAACAACCCCAATCGGCCTTGCAGGCAATCAATGCAATTCCCGGTGTGCGGATGGAAGAACGGTCGCCCGGCAGTTATAGGCTTAACGTACGTGGAAGCGCTATGAGAGCGCCTTTTGGCGTACGTAATGTAAAAGTATATTACAATGGCATTCCATTTACAGAGCCTGGAGGTACTACCTATATCAATCAAATGGGACTGCTGAATTTTAGAGATGCAGAAATTGTAAAAGGTCCAGGTAGCAGTATGTATGGCGCTGGTACGGGTGGGGTAGTGTTATTGCAGCATAAACATCAGTACAATAATAATGCTACACTTGGCTATGCCACAGGTAGCTTTGGCATGCACAGTTTCTTTGCTAATGTCAATCTAGGCAATGCCAATTCCAGCCAGCATATAGCTTACCAACAAAATATCAGCCGTGGCTACAGGGAACAGAGCCGAATGAACAGAGCAACATTTAACTGGGATGCGGAGTATAAACTTAATAAGCGACAACAACTTCAGACCACCATTATCTATGGTGACTTATATTACCAAACACCAGGCGCCTTAACGTTTACAGAATATGAAGCTAACCGAAAATCTGCCCGCCCATCAGCTGGCAATTTCCCATCTGCGCAAAATGCCAAAGCTGCTATAGAACAGCAAACTATAGTTTCGGGCATTACCTTGTTGTCAAGATTTGCAGGCAATTTCACTAATAAAACAACTGCATATGCAGCATTCACAACATTGGAGAACGCTGCAATTAGAAATTATTCTTACAACAGCCAGCCGCATGCCGGCGTGAGAAGTTTATTCCAATACGAAAAGCAAAGCGGTGGTATTTCCTTCAAAGTGCTTGCTGGTGGCGAATTGCAAGCTGCTGTTTCTGATATTGAGGTATATGACAATAGCGCTGGAGCACCAGGTGCTATACAAAGGCACGAAGTGGTAAACACGACTGTTGCTTATGGTTTTGCACAAGCGCAAGTGAGTTATAAAAATTGGGAATTGCTGATTGGTTCTAGTCTTAATACCTCAAAGTTGAATTACAGTCAGTCATTTCCATTGAATGCGCTAAGTTTAGAGCGTAGCAATAGTGGTATTTTGGCGCCACGACTATCATTATCTAAACTGCTGCATAAGAATCTATTTGTGTATGGATTGATTGCTAAAGGTTTCTCGCCACCTACTACAGATGAGCTATTGCCTAGTGGTAGCGCGTTTAACGAGAACTTGCAACCAGAGTTAGGACTCAATTACGAATTAGGCGTTCGGTATGAATTGCAGAACAAAGTCTTCCTAGAACTTAATGGATATTATTTTAGGCTGGATAATACTATTGTGCAAAGGCGTGATGCTGGTGGAGGAGATTACTATTTGAACGCGGGCTACACCCAGCAACCTGGCATAGAGTTTAGTGGTCGCTATACTTTAGGCGACAAGGATAAGGTGCAGTCCGTGTTTAGATTGTCCTATGCATACCAACCCTATACTTATGGTAGCTTTGCTAGAGAAGACGATGATTATTCAGGCAATGCCTTGCCTGGCCTATCTGTACACAATGTATTCTCGGCGATTCAAATCAGGTTTTTGTCGTATTGGACTGCTAGCGTAAATTATTTTTACAATAGTAAATTGCCCTTAAATGATGCTAACTCAAATTATGCTTCGGATAACCATATCGTTAATTGCAAGTTTGGTAGAGAAATTAGTAGTGGCAAGTATAGGTTTTGCCTTTATGCAGGTATTGATAATGCGCTGAATGAAAAATACAGCTTGGGATTTGATATAAATGCTGCTGGTAGCCGTTATTACAATGCAGCACCAGAGCGGAATTATTATTGTCAGTTGGTGATAACAAGGTAATACAACCAAATATTTTCTTTAAAAAAAGAAACAGCGCGAATATAATTTCGCGCTGCATTTTGTTTGCTGGGTAGAGGTAAAAATATATAACTATAGTTATAGTAAGTAAGCTCCAAATAAGATGGCTGCACCTAAACAAGAAATAGCAAATGATGTAAATACAGATTGTGCAGGAATTAAAGCCATGAAGGTTACACCCAACGTGATGTCTAATGCCTGATGAATTTTTTGAGCTATGAATTTCAAAATGCCTTTATTGTAGTCAGTAAAGATGGAATATAAAATCAATGCTGCACCAGAGGTAATTGTCAAGGTCAACGTCAAGAGGTTGCTGTCGTGATAATTAAACCAAGGCATAGTAATTAATAAGAAGCCAAGAATGAAATCACAAAATCCATAAACTTGATTGGTATCTAGGCCAAATGGGCTGAGCACTTTCGTAATTATAACTTTCATAATCTTCAGTTTTTGATTTGTGAGTAATGCTGTTGGTTGTGGTTTCTAACTAATACTATAGAAAATATCGTGCCAAACTATTACTATATACAAAATCAATTTGTCGACTAAGCTTGAAAGCCTTTGTAGTATTGGTTTTTAGCTTATTAAAATTTTTTCTACCAATCAGATTTTATTTTTGAGATTTGTTTTCATCGGGGAATACTGCAATAAAAAATGGGGAATCGCTTCCCCATTGTGTAACAAAGTATTAAAATTATTCTAAGCTAAACTCCTTCGCTTTCATGTATGCCTTCCGCAATTTCTTCAATCATTTTTTTGTTAAATGCAGATAGGTCGGCAGGTGTACGACTTGTTACCAAACCTTTATCAGTTACCACTTCTCTATCTTGCCAAATAACTCCAGCATTTTCCAAGTCGGTTTTCAGCGACGCAAACGAAGTCATCTCTCTACCTTTTAGCATTTGCGTCTCTATCAATAATTGCGGACCGTGACAAATGGCAGCTATAGGTTTGCCAGCTTCAAAAAAGTGGGAGGCAAAAGCTACTGCATCTTTGTCCATTCTCAATTTGTCAGGATTCATTACACCACCTGGTAACATTAAAGCATCGTAGTCAGCAGCACTTGCTTGCGATAATTGTTTGTCTACTTTTACATCACTACCCCAGTTTTTATCTTTCCATCCTTTTATGCTGCCTTCCTCTGGCGATACTACATGTACTTCGGCACCAGCCTGTTCCAGCGCTGCTTTCGGGCTGTCCAACTCTGATTGTTCAAAACCGTTAGTAGCTAAGATGGCTACTTTTTTGTTGCTTAAAATTGACATTGTAAATTAGATTTAATAGTTATTGTGATATTGACCAACAGTAAGTAAGGCATAATGTTTTCGATTTGTCGCGATTAACAACTAATCTTAACATTATAATCAATTATTGCATCATTATGCTTTAGGTGTAGCATACTTAAGTATCTTTAACATCAGGAACAAAAGCAACCCAATAAACAAAAGACAATGACAAATACTGCAGAACAAGCCTACCTGCCCTTAATGAAAAAAATGCTGGATGTATTGGCGCACGATATCAGAAATCCGCTCAACAATATACTTTTATCTACTGCCCAGTTTAAGATGGAAGCCTTGCCAGAGAAGGATGATGCAGAATTTTACATTGATATTATTGAACGAAATTGTGATAGGGTAAATCAGCTGTTAGCAGAGCTTCTAAACAGTTTGCATGCACCACTATTATCTATTCAAGAAGGAGATATAAACGAGTTGCTTAGCGAGGTAATGGCTGAATTTGAAGACCAACTATCGCTCAAAAATATTAGGTATAGCATTAAACAGAAAGCAGCAGAAAAGGTGCAGTTTGATAAGCCAAGTTTAAAAACTGTTTTCAAAAATATTATAGCTAATGCTATTGAAGCCATGCCACAAGGCGGCGAGTTGGAACTGCATGTGATGCAAAATAAAGACCACACAACAATAGATATTAAAGATACCGGAACGGGTATTAGCGAAGCTGTTTTACCTCAAATATACGCACCATTCTTTACCACAAAAGAACGCCATAGAGGCTTAGGTCTTTCAGAGGCACGAAATATACTGGATGCACATAAAGGAAAAATAGCCGTAGAGCTTACCGAAAAAGGTACAGCAATACGGCTAGAGTTAATTAATGAACAACCTATTTAGATTGTTGCATCGAACGAAGTTTATTATACAATGTTTTGCGATCGATATTTAATATTTCGGCTGCTTTTGTTTTATTGAATTTTACCTGGTGTAACACTTCCATTATCCGCTTTTGTTCGCCTAAGGTAGCTGCACTTTTTAGACTAAATGTTTCGGCACTGTTGCCTACATCAGCGGTTGTGTTTTCGTTGGCTATGTTATTACTTAGGCTTAAAATTGTTTTAGAATTCAGCAATTCTAAAGGTAAAGCTTTTTGTGTCACCTCTTTGCCGGCTGGGGTTAATAAGCAAGCGCGTCTTATTACGTTCTTAAGCTCACGTATATTGCCTGGCCAATTATAGCTCATCAATAATTCCCACACGGTATCAGAAAATCCTGCAACATCTTTATTCAATTCCTTGCAAGCATTGTCCATAAAGGTTTCTACAAACAATGCTAAATCGTCATCGCGTTCTCTCAAGGCCGGAACCTTTAAGGTAAATTCATTAAGACGGTGGTATAGATCTTCTCTAAAACTACGATTTACCACATTGTCATATAAGTTTTCATTAGACGCTACGATGATTCTAATGTCAACTTTTTGGGTTTTTACGCCACCTACTCTTCGTACAGATTTTTCCTGCAGTGCTCGTAGCAAATAAACCTGAACATCGTAAGATAAATTTCCAATTTCGTCTAGGAAAACGGTGCCGCCTTCTGCTTGCTCAAACGCCCCTTCTTTCGCCGAAAGTGCGCCAGTAAATGCTCCCTTTTCGTGGCCAAACAGTTCGCTCGCTGCCAATTCCTTCGACAGACTACCGCAATCAATGGCAATAAAAGGACCATTTTTTCTATTACTTTTCTGATGTATTAGATGTGCTAGAGCTTCTTTACCCGTGCCTGTTTCACCGTAAATAATTACACTGTAATCGGTAGGCGCTACAAGGTTCACATGCTCAAACAAACTCCTTGACGCAGCGCTTTCCCCTATCACATAACCATCTGGTGACGTGGTAGCTTCAATATTTAAATTAGCCTGCGTTCCAGATTTTACTTCTGAAAATTTGTTGACAGCCGGCACATTTCCCTCCTGGCTAGCATTGTCAATAATCTTTAATATTTCATCAGGGTATAATGGCTTAGATAAATAATGGTACGCTCCGTTCTTAATCAAATCTACGGCTACTCTTACATCGGCATATCCCGTTATGAAAATAACGATGATATGGGGGTAAAGAGGCTGAATTTTTTCAAATAATTCTTTACCATTTATATCTTGCAAATGATAGTCACATAACATGATGTCAAAATGCTCAGCCTTCAACATCCTCACAGCTTCCGCCCCAGAGGTGCAACTTTGTGCATCATAACCGTTTTTACTTAAAAATCGGGTTAGTAACGTACAAACGGATACTTCATCATCTACAATTAGAATTTTCTTCATAATGTCTTAGGCATCTTAGTTTTGGTGTGGGCTTAATGGTTCAAATGTAGGCTAAAATCGTCAAGAATATCGATGCGGTGCTGATATACATTATTATGTTAACAAATATAGCAAAGTAGATAAAAAAGTGTGCCTTATTGCCCTTGAATTTTAACTTTTCTAAACTTCTTTCCAATCAATTTTTTACTGGTTTGTCTAAATCTTTTACGATAAAGGCTCAAGAATATCTGCAGTTGTGTATGCCAATTCTTCTTCCTTATTTAGTAACTTTTCCCCTAAAATATAAATTATTCTTTGCGCATATTCAATTGGAACGGCACTTGATGCTTGAGCTCTGGGCAATAATTTTTCAGCATAAATAACTTTATTGAAGCGCACAATTGCTGCATATGAAGGATTGAATTTATCATCATAACTATTGCAACCATTAATGGCTATTCCAATTTCACTATTAAATTTTTTTGCTACAGCTTTAGCCATGTCAATAGTGAGCGATAAATTAAGTTCTGTTTTGTTATCGCAGCTAATACTTTGTATCCCAAGCAAAGAACTAAGGTTATCGCTGCCTAAAGCAGTAAGCCCGCCCTGAAAATAGTCACCAGCGTTGGGTACATTACCTAATAGCATTTGCAAGCAGCCAGATGTAACATTTTCTGCTACTGCTATTGATTCGTAATTGTTGATACAATAATGCTTTATAGATCCTATTAGATTCTTCATACGTTTTGGTTTTCAGTTATTTAATTAACATAAACAAAAACGGTACCTAACTCTCTGTAAAAACAAACTATTTTAGATTTTTTTTTGTATAAAATATAAAACTTTTTTAGTTAACTACTTAAATAAATTTAATCTTATTATTAACCATTATGTACTTGCCTGCTAAATTAAAATTGAAAACTTCAGATGCCCAAGTTGAGGAAATTAATGCTCAGTTATTAGTTATGTGGAATATCTAGTTGCTACGATAATTCTTTAAATCCTAACATAAAAATTACAGCCTAAAATGCAATTGAATAACTTAAATACGTTCTAAATATTACAAAACATTAAGCAAAACGTTACAATCAATAAGCGCTTTTGCAAAAAAAAGAATGCCTCTGAAAACCTTTTGTCTGAATGGTTCTACATAGCATAGATACAAGAATAAAAAAGTCTTAAAAATGAAATGCCTCCAAAAATTTATACAAAAACTTTTTAGGACACTTCATTTTTAAGACAGCCTTTTCTACCTACAAAACTTACAATGTAATTTAGTCAAGACCCGCCTTAACCAAGTACTTTATTTTAGCCTTACATTTAATCTCAGATGTAGTAGTGCGTGTAGCTACGCCAGAAACTTTGTATTTAAATGTGGTGCCAGACATGTAATCTTTAATTTCCAAATCGCTGTTCACTGGTACGTCTACTTCGTAGCCATTGGCAGGTGGTGTTGCAATGTTGGCAATCTCCACAAAATCTGATTTTACATTAGACGCAAACTCTGCTTTAATTGATGATAAGGCTGTAAAGTTATCGTTAGGAAATGCGTTATTATTTTCCGCTGTCACAATGCAGGATTGAATTCTGGCAGATTTTATGTTTTCAATACTCACTTCACTGTTTGACGATTTGATGAGCTCGTTAACGTCTACACTTACGTCATAGGTACCAAAGGCCGTGTTGCCTGTTTCTGTAATTACTGGTATCGTAAATTCAACTTCAGTAGTTACCGGTACTTCTACTTTTACCAGGTCTTTAATCTTATCGCATGATACGAAGCTAAAGCTTGCAGCGCATAATGCTACTGCGGCGAATACTAATGATTTTTTAAACATTGTTTTCAGTTTTATGGGTTATCGTATGGATTGAAAAATTATAATCTTATGCCTATGCAAAGACCGAAGCCTCTAATAGCGGCCAGGCTGCCTTTTGTTTTCACAGTGGCGCTATTGCCATCTACTTTAGATTCAAATTTGAAATTACCAATCTCAATTTTGGTGTCTTCAAGGTCTTGTCTTAACTGATCCTGATCTTCAGCAGATAAATTATAGCCTGACGCTTCAAGGTTTATTCTTGGGCCGGTGTAATATGGTCCCAAAATCCACCAATCCAAAGTTACTCTATTTCCAAGACTAAACTGTGAGCCAAGCATAAAGCCTATACCTAATGTAGAATAGTTGCCTTTGAAATTAATATCTGTACTTACGTTTTTATCATCCGTAAATACATAAATTGAATTGACATTGAATCTTTCGTAGCGAACAAAGGGAGCTACGTAAAAGCCATGACCATAGCCTCTTTTGCTTAGGTAGTACCTAAACTCAGGCGTTATTGCAAAGCCACCAACTTTGGCGTTGTTTAAGAATTTGGCCACCTCATCGTCACCGTTTGCATCGTCTGTTTCTGTTAAGCTTTCAATTGTGCTTTTAAAGGGTAATGCACCTTTAGGCATTAACCTGATACCTAAGCCTACAGACATTTTCTTAGTCAAGATACGTTCATATTGCAAGGAAATATTTTTCACCACCAATGAACTCAAATTCAGTTTTACAATGTTCATGGGTACAGCATCGGCCACAGCTGCGGTAGTTTCAATTTGCGTTTCACCATCGTCAGCTAAAGTGTCATTTTCGTTTTGCGCACAAATGGCAGATAGCTGCATGATTGCCAATAAGAATAGAAATATTCTTTTCATAAATAAGTGTGTGTAGATAATTAAAATGCAAAGCTACTTAATGAAAAGTTAAATTCAAATACCCGAAAATGGGTATATGAAATTTGACAATAGAGGGAATGAATATTGTTTTGTTTTTGGTTAATTATTTTTGCACCTCAAATTAATAAGTCGATGAAAAATATAAGGCACATAATTCTGGATTTTGGCGGAGTCATTATTAATATAGATTACAAGAAAACGGAGCAAGCATTTGTAGATTTAGGCATCGCTGATTTTGGCGCTCGTTATTCGCAATTGCAACAAACCGACCTGTTCGATAAATTTGAAACAGGCCATTATACACAAGAGGTATTTATAGATGGCTTAAAAGGCTTTACAGGCAAAGATATTAGCGAAGCTCAAATTGTAGCAGCCTGGAATGCCATGTTGTTAGACATACCCCTGCGCAGATTGCAAATCTTGCAGCAGTTACAATTGCACTACGATATGTTTTTGTTGAGTAACACTAATATTATTCACGAAGAAGCATTCAATAAAATCTTGAAAACGCAATGTGGTTTCAACTCCATGGGTGTTTTTTTTGATAAAATTTATTACTCGCATAGGGTGGGGTTGCGCAAGCCTGACAAAGAGATTTTTCAATTAATTTTAGACGAAAACACTCTTAACCCTGAAAAGACTTTATTTATAGATGATAGTCCGCAGCATATCGAAGGTGCAAGAGCATTAGGTATACAAACTATTTTTCTAGAACCAGGAATGACCATTGAGGATACCATCTTTAAACCAAAGGTGTAATCCAGTAATCAAAATTTTTACTATATGCAAGATAAAATCCATAATTGGCATCAGCAAATAGATACCAGTACCCGCAAATTCAGAGAGCAATTTGAAGAACTTTCCGTTGCAGAAATAAACCGTAAACCCAATGCAGGCACATGGTCTGTAGCAGAAAATATACAGCATTTGATTTCTGTAAATGAATCCTACTTTCCGGTGATTAAGGATGCTAAAGAAGGTAAATATAAAGTTCCATTTACAGGTCGGTTCCCTTTCTTTGTAAATTTTATGGGCAATGCACTACTTAAAAGTGTAGAGCCAACAAGGCGCAAAAAAATAAAAACACTAATGGTGTGGGAGCCCGCTAACGCAACGATGGCCGAAGGGGTATTGCAAAAATTTGAGCAACATCATCAAGAGCTAAAAAAGGTAATTACGGAATCTGAAGAATTGATAAAAGCTAAGACTGTGATTTCGTCGCCAGCCAATAAAAATATTGTTTATTACCTGGACAAAGCCTTTGATATAATGGTAGCGCACGAACAACGACACCTAAATCAGGCTAAAGAAGCCATGGAATTTGTGTTCGACAACCAATATCACTTTGATATTTAAGAAAATATAAACTTATATTCCCTTAGGCTAAGACAATAATTGCATAGCTTTCATGGTTAATAAGTCTTCTTATAATTTGGCAACAAGATGGTGCTTTACGGAAATTGAGGTATCTTGCAGCCGCAAAAAAAATATAATTTAATATGGATTCTTTCATTGACCTCTTACATAACCTCATCGACCCTGATTGGTTAATGGATCATGGCGCAATGTGGCTTGTAATGTTTATCATTTTTGCCGAAACAGGCTTATTTATTGGCTTTTTCCTTCCAGGCGATTCGCTATTATTCATTACAGGTATGATGATAGCCACCGCTAAGAATAACATGATACCTTTTGAGAACAATGCCATGAACTTGATTTTCTGGATTGTACTTATTACTATTGCTGCCATTGTGGGCAACCTTGTAGGTTATTGGTTTGGTAAAAAATCAGGGCCACTGCTTTTTGAGCGTAAGGAAACCTGGTTGTTCAAACGTAAGCACCTCTATTCTGCTAAAGAATTTTATGAAAAGCGTGGTGGTGGCGCCGTTATGATAGCTCGTTTCTTGCCTATCGTACGTACGTTTGCGCCAATAGTTGCGGGTATTGTAGGCATGGAATTTAAAAAATTCTTCTTCTACAATGTAATGGGCGCTATACTTTGGGTAGGCGGCTTGCTTACTATAGGCTATCTATTAGGTGAAAATGTTTGGGTAAAAGAACACTTGGAATATATCATCATTGGTCTTGTGGTTGTAACTACAGCGCCGGTATTGGCCAAAATGTTTTTCGGTAAAAAGAAAACACCTACCGATGTAAAAGAGCCGGATGAAATGACAACGGTATAGTTTCAATTAATGTATGGAGAGCCCTGAATATTTTTCAGGGCTTTTTTTATTGCAATACACTACCATGCTAATGCGTACTTTTGCGCCCGTGAAAACTATTGTTCAAACGGTGTGTGCCATTTTGGTATTTGTGCTCTTGCTGCCTGGCAAAGCGCAGGCACAAACCTTGAGCGATACCTTAAATGAGGTACGTATAAGTGACGTAAAACTTAAGGATACTACAATAGATGTGCGTCAGCAATTTGCCGCAGGCCAACAGTTGCAACAAATAGATAAGACCTATAAAGACCTGTACAAAATGCAGTCGGTGGCGCAGTTGCTTGCCCAGCAAACTCCAGTGTTTATTAAATCTTATGGTATAAATGGATTGGCAACACTTACGTTTCGTGGCGCTTCTGCAGCTCAATCGGCGGTGTTGTGGAATGGTATTCCTATACTTAATCCAGCCTTGGGCGTAGGTGATGTTTCCTTGCTCAACTCGGGTCTTTTTGATAATCTTGGTTTGCAATATGGAGGATCTGCTGCGCTGTTTGGCAGCGGCAATGTAGGCGGTGCACTTGCATTAGGCAATAATGATCCTACGTTCACGCAAATTAAAGACGCAGCTATAACCCTTGGTGCAGGCAGCTTTGGTAGAAAAGACTTTGCCGCAAAGGCAAGTTGTCAAAATAGAAGGTGGCGTGTGGCTTTCCGCTCTTTTTACCAGCAAGCCAACAATAATTTTGATTATTTGAATACGATAGGCAAAAAGCAAGAGCTCAGCAATGCACAATTGAATGCCGTCGGAGCTTTACTTTCGGTAGATTATAAATTTAAAAATGAAAGTAAAAATGAACACATAATTGGGGCACAATTGTGGATGCAGCGCTATCGGCGCGAAATACCGCCAGCGCTTTTTGAGCAAGGCTCGGAAAAGCTACAGACCGATGCTTCAATAAGAAGTCTGGTGAGTTGGCATAGAAAGATTAACCGCAATTATTTTTACGCTAAGGCATCGTATAATAGAGAGTACTTGCGTTACCAATACGTGTTAGTGCTGCCTGAAGATAGCAATACAGTAGGTCAATACTACCAGGAAATTGGATGGCGACATACTTTAAATAAAACAGTTGACGAGGAAGCGACGTGGCTTAACAGTCATCAGCTTTTAGTGTTCTCACCTTTGCAATATGCAGTAGCTTCGGGTGAAAATATTAGTAATACTGAACATCAATTTAGACCTGCAATCGTAGCAGCTTATAATATTCGGGCTTTTAAAAATAAGCTAAGTGCGAATATAAGCGGCAGGCAAGAATGGGTGAATAGCGTTGCTGCGCCAATATTGCCGGGCTTAGGTGCTGGTTATAAATTGTTACAGGAACGTAAGGACGCCAACCATTTTACCATACAGTTGCGAGCCAATGTGCAACGCACCTATCGCATTCCTACACTCAACGAATTGTATTATTTTCCTGGTGGAAATAAAAACCTAAAGCCAGAACAAGGTTGGTCGCAGGATGCGGGTTATCAATTTATTTTTCAAAAGAAGCATCAGGATAGCGACATTAGTGTTTTTGAAATTACACATGATGTCAGCGTGTTCAATAGAAACATTCAAGATTGGATTTACTGGATGGGTGGTGCCATTTGGACGCCTTATAACATAGCCAAAGTACATAGCCGAGGTATGGAGACAGATAATAAACTAAGTTTACAAGTAGCCAATTTTAGATTTCACATTGGTGCTAAACTGGCTTATGTTTTGTCTACTACGGAAGATTCTTACCTGCCCGGAGATGGTAGCAAAGGCAAGCAAATTCCCTATACGCCCAGGTACAATGGTCAAGGAAATATTGGGTGTTCAAGCGGCAAATTATTTTTGAATTACAACCATACTTATACCGGTTATAGATTCACTACTATCGACGAGTCGCAGTTTATAATGCCTTATCAAACGGGTAATTTGCAAGCTATGTACACCTTGCACAAGCAGCAATATGCAATAAGTATTTCAGCGCAATTGCAAAATATCTGGAACCAGCGCTATGAAGTGGTGAACGCACGCCCAATGCCGGGCAGAAACTTTCTTTTAAGCTTACAATTGGGCTGGAAGGGTTAATGGGCTTAGCTTTTAACTACTTGTCTATTTATTTACAAATACTTCAACATGGTCTTAGGGTCAATGGCATGATGTGAAGCTGTATAAACCACTTCTTTGTTTTTTACAATAATTATTTGCGGCGACTGATGTGTAACGTTCAGATGCTGCGCTATAAGATTGGATATGGGGCGATGCGCCAACAAATCTAAATAATTAAAATTGGCCTTGCCATCCAGGTGCGCATAGCCGTCTTGTAAACGTTCTTTAGCATGGGCACTTATGCCGCAGGTTACGCTGTCTTTAAATATTATTTGCGGTTGTTCATTCGACTTTTCAATTATGTTGTAAAAATCTTCTTCCGTTGTAAGTTCTATCCAGTTATGCATGTGTAAAGTTTAGCTTGTTGTGCGATTTAATTGTTTACGATAGGCAATTCGAAATAGAAGGTAGAACCCTTGTTGGGTTCGCTTTCTACCCAGATTTTGCCATCGTGGCGACGTATTATTTCCATACATAAATATAGGCCAATACCAAAGCCCGATATGTTGCGTGTATGCTCTCCCTCTATACGATAATAGCGCTGAAAAAGCTTTTCCTGGTCTTCGGCTTTAATACCCATCCCTTGGTCCTGCACACTTACTATCACTTTGCCCAAGGTTTGCTTACACGATAAATTAATGGCTGAACCTTGTGGTGAGTACTTTACAGCATTGCTTATAAGGTTAATAATAACGGAACTAATTTTATCATAATCGGCCTCTATCATTAAGGGCTCGCAGGGTATATAGTGAATGTGGTGCGTAGTAAAGCTGAATTGGGTTTCGTTCATTACGTCATTAATAAGGTCAACCAAATTAAGCCTGCGTTTTTCGATAACCATTTTGCCCGATTCAAAACGGGATATATTTAAAAAGCCATTGATGATATTTACCATCCTATTTACTTGCTGACTGGATTTGGCCAGGGCTCCGGCAGTAAAGTCATCGTCGCTGTCTTCAAACTTCGCTTCCAAAATTTGCAACATTGCTTTTAGCGAGGTTAATGGTGTTTTCAATTCATGGCTAGCCATGCCTATAAAGTCATTCTTACGTTGCTCATCCTGCTTGCGCTCCGTAATATCCCTTGCAATTTTAGACAAGCCTATGATGTTACCTTTATCATCTTTTACTGGAGAAATAGTAAGCGACACATCAATAAGATTGCCGTCGTGCATGAGTCGTCTGGTTTCAAAATGCTGTACCCTTTCGCCAGACTTTAAGCGTGCCAGTATCTCAGGCTCTTCTTCATGTCTATCAGGAGGTATGAGCTTGTATATAGTTTCTCCAATCATCTCTTCAGCCGTATAACCAAACATGCGCTCTGCTGCTGCATTCCAGCTGGTGATAACACTTTCCAATGTCTTACTGATAATGGCATCGTCAGATGATTCTACTATGGCTGCAAGCCTTGCGCTATTTATAGCATTGGCTTCTGTTGTTTTTTTGGCGCGTACCTTATCTGTAACATCAGTAGCTAGTATCATTACTGATGTAATATTTCCATCATCGTCGCGTATGGGTTCGTACACAAAGTCTACATACGATGTTTGCATTTCGCCTAAATACGCTTTACTTATTTCCTGTTCGTTCTGCCTAAATGTTTTGCCGGTCAAGCGTACTTCTTCAATTATGGTATTGAGTTGGTTGGTCATTTCTATATCCGGTTCCCAGCCCGTATGCTCATTAAAAGTTGTTTTGTCTTTATCAATTATTTCAAGAAAACGGTCGTTTACTTCTTCAATTATAAAGGGCTTGCCTTTAAGGATACACATGCCTATGGGAGCTTGTTTCACCATGTTGCGCAAATTTTCTCTGCTGATGCGTAAGCGCTCCATGGAAACAACTTTCTCGGTAGTTTCCATACAGACAACAATAATGCCTCCGATATTACCAAGCTCATCTTTTATAGGACTGTAGCAAAAATCGAAATAGCAAGGCTCCAATTGGCCATTACGGTTAAGTGGCACGAGCAAGTTCTGAAAAGTAATTACTTCACCACCTTGCCTTACTCGCTCAAACATAGGACCAATGGTTTCCCATGTTTCAATAAAAGAAGCTTTTGCGCTAGAACCCATAGCCCCAGCATATTTGGATGTACCTAATATAGGTCTGTAAGCGTCATTATATAATTGGATATAATCTTCGCCCCAGCAGATGGATACAGGAAATGTATTGAGCAACATCATACTGGTAGCTTGTTTCAAGGCAATCGGCCAGTTATCTGGACTGCCCAATGTATTGCTACTCCAGTCTATGCTTCGTATCAATTCACCTGCCTCGCCACCTCCATATAAAAATGGGTGTTCGGTATTTGTGGTCATGCTGCTAAGCTCGCTCATGTTCAGCCATTGTTTCTTTTGTGCTATCGACAATAAAATTACAGATAATTTGACGAAGGTATTTATGTTAGAATTATAGAATTGCTCAAATTAATTATTCTCCCAAAGCCTTATTTATAGCTGGTTTTACCTTTGTACCCAAAATTTCTATTGTCTTCATCAAAGCCTTGTGGGTAGGGGCGCCTACGTCTACATGCAGCAGAAATCTTGTTAACCCAAACATTTCTTGATGATATAATATTTTGTCGATTGCTGCTTGTGCATCTCCAATAAACAAAGCGCCTTCTTTGCTCCGGCCGCCTTCAAACTGCTCTTTAGTATAGGGCGACCAGCCTCTATCTCTTCCAATCCTATTCATTTGAGCAGCATAATTTGGGAAATAGCTGTCCGCTACTTCCCTGGCATCATCACCTAAAAGCCCATGTGAGTGGGTACCCACCTGCATCTTTGTAATGTCATGACCAGCCTTTATATACTCTTCTTTGTACAATTGGAAGAAAGGTTGGAATTGTTGCGGCATGCCGCCAATGATGGCTATAATCAGAGGCAGTCCTAACTTTGCGGCTCTTACAACAGATTCTGGTGTGCCGCCTACTGCTACCCAAATGTCAAGTTTATTGTCAACTGCTCTGGGTAGTACTTCCTGATTTATTAGTGGTGCGCGGTATTTACCTTTCCAGTTTATAACATCATTTTCATTTATTTCCTTAAGTAAATGTAGCTTTTCGGAAAATAAACCTGCGTAGTCGTTAAGGTCGTAGCCAAACAGCGGAAAGGATTCGATAAAACTGCCGCGGCCTACCGTAATTTCCGCTCTGCCATTGGATATCAAATCTACGGTAGAAAAATTCTGGTATACACGTACGGGGTCGGTAGAACTGAGCACGGTAACCGAACTTGTAAGTTTTATATTTTTTGTAATTGTAGCTGCTGCCGCTAAAATTATTTCAGGAGCAGATACAGAAAAGTCTGGTCGGTGATGTTCGCCAATTCCAAATACATCCAAGCCTACTTCATCTGCTAACTTTATTTCTTCCATCATCTCCTGCAAACGCTGCTGCGCAGGCTGAAATGATTTACTAGCTTGGTTATAAGCCAAGTCGCCAAACATGCTAATACCTATCTCCATATTATTTACAACAATTTATTATGATGCTTTGGCGATAAAGATAAGGCTTACAACATTACTTGATAAAACTAAAACCAAGATGTACTTGAATGTGACTTGTTCTCCAAGATTCACTTACGTTTGTGTTGTTGCGATCAGATATGCCAAACACATAGCGCACACCCGCATTCAAGCCAAGTATGAGTTCAAGTTCTGCGCCTACAACGCCAGATAAATAACCTGTTTTAAACACATCTTTAGTTTCACGCACCAGGCCATGCACATCATCTATAGAAACCACGCCTGTGTATTGTGGGCCAGCCATTAGCCAAAGGCGTTTGGGCAAAATATTTAAGCCAACCAATACAGGAACGGAGAGTTCATTCATTTTAAAATCGCCGTTTCTTATACTAGTGGCGCTGTTATCTACATAATTGCCAAAAGCATCTTTAAAATTATCGCCAGTTGTGATCTTACTTTGAGAAAATAACAGTTCTCCCTGAACCCTTACTTTTTTAATGTCTATGCCTAAAAAAGCGCCGCCGAGAAATGTGCCGTTAAACTCATTTTTTAAATTGCGTCCTTGAGTTTTGTCGAAGCTAGCTCCGGCTTTCAACCATAGGCGCAAGTCTTGTGCTTTGCTTTGAAAAGATAAAAAACTGCAGGCAACAATGGCCATTGCCACTTTTGTAAAGAATCTCATATTATTGGTTTTGGTATGATTGAAAATTCAGATAGCATTGGTTGATGACATCTGAATATAGCATTGGTGTAAAACAGCAATGTTTCAAAAAGGTTGTGGTTGCAACCTAAACTAATTCTATAACCGTAATTTCAGGCAGAATACCTAACCTGCCAGGATAGCCAAGGAAGCCATAGCCCACGTTTACATTCAAGTATTGTTTGCCCTCTTGGTAAAGTCCTGCCCATTGCTTGTATACATATTGCACAGGGCTCCACTTCATCCAGGATAAGCGTAAGCCAAATTGCATGCCGTGTGTATGACCACTTAAAGTAAGGTCAATGTCGCTATGTTCTGGTCTTATTTGTGCGTCCCAATGGGTAGGGTCATGGCTCATCAAAATCTTTACAGGTACATTTTGCTCAGCCAAGCCAGCGCAGGCTTGCGCCAAATTACCGTGCTTAGGAAATCGCGCCATATTGCTCCAGTTTTCTACACCAATCAAGGCAATTTTTTGACCCTCACGCTCGAAAACAACATGCTCGTTCATCATCAGTTTCCAACCCATGTCGGCGTGGTGTTGTTTCAATTGTTCTAAGTTAGCCACTTTGGCTTCCGCCGAAGGCCACTGTACATAGTCACCATAATCATGATTGCCCAAAGTTGAATAAACGCCAAGTGGAGCACTGAGTTTGCTAAACACTTCTTTGTAAGGTACAATCTCGGTAGACACATTATTTACCAAATCACCAGTAAATAAAACTAAGTCTGCTTTTTCTTTCGCAATCAAGTCCACACCATGCGCTACTGCTTCTACATTATCGAAACTGCCGGCGTGAATGTCTGAAATCTGTGCAATTTTGAGTCCCCTAAAGGCTTCCGGGAGATTATCAATTTTGATTTTATGGCGTTTAATTACATATCGATATCTATTTTTAGGGCCATAAAGAAAGCCACTAAACAATAAACCGCCAGCAAGAATAGCCATACGTGCAATAAACGAAGAACGAGATATTCCATTTGGAATTTCAACGGGTTCTTTAGGTGTTTGAGGGAAAAAGCCGCTTAGATGTCTGGCGCACCAAGTAATTAGTCTGCGCAAATCATCAATAATCATGAAGGCAGCCACCAACACTTTCGCTGCTAAAAACCCCATTACGAAAGAGATGATGAGTATGCGTAAGGATGGGTTGAAATCTTCGCTGGTCCAGCTTCTGAACGTAAAGAGACTGATCCAGACCAGTATGGTAATTAATGCATAGATGGCAAATACAGTATACCGGAAAGTATTGTTGTAGTTGCGCATAGAAACATTCACCGCAACAAAGCTATAATACTCCAGAACGGCGAATATGGCTAGGGAAATAATAATACCGAATTGACTGCGCATCTACGTGTTTTAAGATTGTATTTTAAAGACTCCAAAATTATTGGAATAATTTCAAAAAATACTTGGTAATTATTGTGAAATTTATTTACCTTTGCCATCCTTACAAAAACGGAGGATGTAGCTCAGTTGGTTAGAGCGTTGGTTTGTGGTTCCAAAGGTCGCGGGTTCGAGACCCGTCTTCCTCCCAAAAGCTGAAAAGTAGTGTAGCAACGGCTTTTCAGCTTTTTTCTTTTCTTTATTTAGTCGGTAGTCGGAAATAAAAGTTAGCACTTTAATTAGCACTACCGTGATTATACTACCAAACAGCTGCTATTGCAGAGATTTCAACATACTCCAGCCTATAGCAGGCATGCAGCCTATTCTTATTATACAGTTCATTTTAAAACACGGCTACCATGGCTATTATTAGAATTCGTAGTCATTGCTGTCTTGATATTTGTTTTCTCATTCCATGTTATGCCTGCTCCACGAAGAACATGTCAATTTCTCCTTTATTTTTTGCAGCTACTTTACCACGGTGCTCAAAGCCATAGGCTTCATGCTCCACTAAATTGTAGGTATATCCTGAAATGTTCACTTTTCCGGCAACGCTGTTTTGCTCCATGCGGGCGGCCGTGTTAACGGTGTCACCCCAAATGTCGTACGCAAACTTCTTTACTCCCACAATTCCTGCAACTACTGGACCGCTATGTATGCCTAACCTAATGTCAAAAGTAGGGCGTATCAGTTTTCTTTGAGCTATGTAATCGCGTATCTCCAATGCCGCGCTCAAAGCCTTGGATGCGTGATCCGGCACGGACACCGGTAGGCCAGATACAGCCATATACGCGTCTCCTATGGTTTTAATCTTCTCCAGTCCATAACGTTCTATAATACCATCAAATGCTGTGAAACATTCGTGCAGTTCCCGAACAAGTTCGCCGGGACTTAATTTTTCAGCTGCTGAGGTGAAACTCACAAAATCGGTGAACATCACAGACACTTCATCATACAGCCTGGCTGTTGAAGCTCCGGTATCTTTCAGTTCAGCCGCGACTTCTGCAGGCAAAATATTGAGTAATAAATTGTCACTTTTCGTCTTCTCTGTTGTAACAAGTCTGTTCACTTTTTTCTGGTTTCTAAGCCCTGCAAAAACGAAAAATGACAGCAGGATTAATACCGCTATTCCCCCGACATAGTAACGTCGCTCCAATTGCCTTAATTTAAGCTGTGATTCTTGGAGGTCTATCTTGGATTTTTGTAAAGACTGTTCCTTTCGTGAAAGGGTTAGTGCTTTGCTTTGCTCACGACGTTGACTTTGTTCCACTTGCAAATCGGCCTGTGATTTTAGGAATGCGAGATGTTGAAGTTCTTTTTCTTTGACCGCCAGCTCAAGATGCTGACCATTGATCAGTAACTGTTGGCGTTGTTTGTCAGAAATTAGCAGCTGTTGTTGTAAATCAAATTCCGTGAGCTTTTGTATGTATTGCATGGAGTCTGCCTTCTTCCCGAAGTCGTACTGAAGTTCTTTTCTTGTAAGTTCTTTCGCTTTGTCTGCGTTGAAAACAGAATCCCTATACTGGATGTGGCTTTGGTAGGATGCGTAAGCTGAAACATAATCACCTTTGTACGCTTGCATTGCAGAAAGTTGTTGTAGCATTATCTGTAGCTTATTCACATCCCCAATTGCTTTGTAGATGTCAACACTTTGCTGGCCGGCTGCTAAGGCCTGACTTAAGCGCGCTTCATTCGTTGTAGGTATTAAGGCACTAATATAAGAGTTAGGGGTCGGGTTTTTGACAAGGGCAAAAAGGTTTGCTGCAATATTCTGATAGGCCAGGGCCAGCTCCAATTTTAACCCAAGCTCCATTCCTATGCGTTGCGACTTTGCCAGCGCTTCGGCAGCCCGTACATGTTCGCCCTGGCAGGAATAAACGTAGCCAAGTGAATTTAGTGCACCGGCAATACCAACCTGTGATTGCTGATTTTCGTACAATTTATAGGATTCTTCCAAAGCCGCCAAAGCATTTGCCGTATCCTTTGTGTTTAAATAGGTGACCCCAATGTTGAGTAAAATGCTAGCGGTCTGAAGCTCACTACCCATCTCCCGACTTGATTGTAATGCCTTAAGCAGGTATTCCAATGCCTTGGTATATTCACCAGTTGCTTTGAAAAGAAGCGATATATTTGCGTAGGGCGCTATCAACGACGATTTATCGTTAGTACTTTCATGCTGTTTAATAGCAGATAGATAGAGCTCTGTCGCCCGCAAATAATCACCTTGTAGGTAGTGCGCCACTGCCTCGTCGGTATTCAAATTTGCAATATCGACAGGCGTTCCAACTAAGGTGTACAATACCCTTGCTTGTTTAAAAGCATTCATAGCCTTAGAAAGCTGACCACCAGATCGATAGGCTAGCGCAGCACGTTTATATGCCAATGCAGCATTACGTTTTAAGCCCGCTGACTGCATGTCTTCTGCATAGCCAAGCAATGTTACGGCACCCTGCTCAAACCTACCCATTGCCCAGTAATAATCTGTCAAATTAACCGTGGCTCTTTGTATGCCTGATTCATGACGAAGAACGATGAACGCTGCCATTGCGTCTTTTAAAAAGGGTAGGGCGGCGGTATCGCGCTTTTTGGTGAGTAATATTCCTATACCCATTTGAGCCCTCGCAGCTTCGGTACGGTTTCCTGCCTGCCTGCTCAGGGATAATGCCTCCTCCAAAGCATGGCGCGCCGCAACGGCATTGTTGTTTTTGTCGTTTGCTGACCCCAAAGCGATAAGACACTGGATGTAGCCTTTTTCTAATTTATCGTATCTATCTCCATAAATTGCAATACCTTCTTCTGCCATCTTTAGCGCTGTTTCATGTCGGTTCATATTTCTGTAATAGGCGCTTAATGCCGCATATTGCTGACTGATGGCGTTCCGGTTACCACCTGACTGATACAACTTAAGGGCGAGCGTGCCCGAATCGATAGCATGTTGCACCCTGCCCGTGTAGTTTGCAACGCCTGCAACGCTGCTGTACACATCGCCGAGCGTGGAGCCAGCGTTTACATTTTTTAGCTGCTCCAGCGCCTCGTAGGCATAAGATTTCGATTTTTCCGGTTCAACATCGAGATATATTTTGCTGATGTTCGAAAGTAGTGCTGATTTTTGAGCTGCACTTTTAATCTGCGGCAAGACAGAGAGCATGGAATCTAACAATGCTTTTCCTTCTATTTTTTGAGCTAAACAACACAATGGTAAGCTCAACAGAAGGAATAGTACTATTTTTTTCATCTGGGTTTAGTTAAGATATCAAGCCGAAATCGTGGAGCAACAAATCAGGCTAATGAAACGGTATAACAGACACAATATTGGTAATATTTCCATATGATTATAGGAATGTTTAGGGTAAGTTAACCTACATAAATAGAGGAAATTTCTAAGCTTTAGGATGCAAAAACACATTAAGGTGTTGAGGGAGGACACTATTTTCGTAAGCGTAAAATGGGGATGTTTGTAAGTATTTCTTGAGGCTGTCCAGCACAGTGGAAATTAGTTAATTTTGAAAAGTGGTGTGGTCCGGACTCTGAACGTTCAGGTACATAGCATTTGGTAACTTATACCTAGCTTTATCTGAGCTTTGGAGTTGGAATACCAATAATGCAGCAAATTGAGTTGATCGCCCAAAAACTTAAGCGCCTATATTTTGGCTTCATGTTTTTTCATTTTACACTTATCGCTACAATAAATTACCTGCTCCCAATCTTTAGACCATTTTTTGCGCCAGCTAAACGGGCGTGAGCATATTGGACAGATTTTTGTTGGTAAGTCTTGTTTCTTGACATTTTTCATGGCCTACTATTTTTGTCACATAGCTATTTTCTTAATCATTCCGTTAAAGATGAAATAGTGGAAAGGTAATACAGCATACCAATACAGCCGTCCTGCCAGGCCAAGCGGTCTAAAGGTAGCTGTTTGCAGTACTCGGTCACCGTCCACTTTAAATTCGAGCCAAGCTTCACCAGGCAGTTTCATTTCGGCATATAGAAGCAGCCGCTTTTCCTCTCGATTAGAATAGATAACACGCCAAAAATCCAGCGATTCGCCGGTCATCACATTTTCAGTATTTTTTCGTCCTCTTGCCAAGCCTATGCCACCAAACAATTTATCAATATATCCCCTAAAGCTCCATAGCCAGTTTGCGTAATACCAGCCCGACTTTCCGCCTATAGAAAAAATTCTGGCGGCGGCTCTTTCTGTATCATCCGTATGGGCCGATTTATGATCTATAAATACGCCGTTTGTTGGTACCGCCATTTGCCTTTCAATCATCTCTTTAGAATAGCTGCGACCTGTGGCATCATACCAACTGGACAAGACCATGTTCTGTTCAATTTTTTCAAAGGCAAGACGAATAGCTTTCCGATATGGAATTAAATTGATGTGCAACCGCTCTGCTAAATCGTTAGGCTTAGCCACCACATCTATATGCATACTGTCTACCAAATTTCTGGCCAAACTGTAAGATGTTGAAGTGACAAAATACAGCCAATAGGAAGATAATCTTGGCGTCATTACAGGCACTATATATATACGTCTATTCAGTTTGCGCTCGGCTGCAAACTGCAATAGCATTTGCTTGTAGCTTAAAATGTCAGGGCCATAAATATCGAAATGTTGACTAAATGTATCCTCACGCAATAACACTCCAGCTAAAAATTCAATTACATTACGAATGGCTATTGGCTGACATTTCGTGTGCAACCATTTTGGTGCAATCATTATAGGCAGTTTTTCTACCAAGTCACGAATAATTTCAAATGAAGCACTTCCAGAGCCTACGATGATACCTGCTCTTAACGTGGTGAGTGGAGTTTTTCCTTTGCTTAAAATCCGTTCTACATTTCTACGCGACGAAAGATGTTTAGACAAGTCCGCACTATTTACAATGCCACTCAAAAAAATTATTTGTTTAGCATTTGTTGTATCAATAGCAACAGAAAAATTTTTTGCGGATTGAGCTTCAACATGCTCAAACTCTTTACCACCACTCATAGAATGTACCAAATAATAGGCAGCATCTATATTTGTGGGTAGGTGCTGCAAACTTTGTGCATCCATCAGGTCTGCTTCGATAACCTCTAAATGATTTTGATTACCAAATTTTTTTCTATCAAACCTTGAGCTATTCCTTACTACACATATTACATGATGCCCCTGTTCTAGTAATACCGGAAGCAGCCGTTGTCCAATATATCCTGTTGCGCCAGTCAGCAATATGTTCATTGTTTTATTTTCACTATCAACAGTAATCCTACTTTTAAGTTTAGTCTACATAATCGGCTTTATGAAATTCGTGGGCGATAATGAGATGGATACATTCTATATTTTTGATACACTAATTCCTCTTATGAAATAATAAAAACGGTAGTGTTATAATGATGAGTTCCGGCGAGTGTTTGATGCCATGTGAAACAAGAATCAACTACAGTATAAGGTTTTCTGATGAAAGCGCTTTCATTACAAGAGCTTTTGATTGTTGCAAACGGTGATATAATTCTCAGTAAAAAAAGAGAATACTTCAACGCCAAGGATTAAAAGGTATGAGAGCAAATTTTAGTTATTGTCAGTTTAATTTTATCCCAGACAAACTACGTCTATGCATAGTTTGTCTGAGATTTAGTTGAAGGCTTGTCGAAACTCTAGCGGAGATAAATTTGTTTTCTTTTTGAAAAGGGTACTAAAAGATTGTGCATGCTCAAAGCCTAAGGAATAGGCTATTTCGCTCACCGATAAATGGGTCGTGGACAGTTTTTCTTTGGATTTGGCAATTAATTTTTCATGAATGTGTTGCTGCGTATTTTGCCCTGTGTGCACCCTAAGCAAATCACTCAGATAGTTAGGCGACAAGTTTAGCTTTGCAGCAATGTATTGAACCGTCAGCAGACTATCCACCTCGCTATTAAAGTAGTCGTCAAGTAACTGCTCAAACCTTGTCAGCAGCGATGAATTATTATGTTTGCGGGTAAGAAACTGTCGCTCATAAAAGCGGTTGGCGTATTTTAGCAAACTCTCTATATGCGTAAGGATTATCTCTTGGGTGTGCTTATCAATATGCTGACACTCTTTGTCAATTTTATGTAGGATGGTGATCAGGTCATCTTCTTCCTCGTTCGACAAATGCAGCGCTTCGTTAACTGCGTAATCGAAAAAGCCATAGTGATGAATGCTATTTGCCAGCGTATGTTGCAACAGAAAGTCTGGATGAAAAATAAGCAGGTAACCGGAGCCACATTCCATAGTTAGCAGGTCCAGTTGCTGTACCTGGTTAGGCGCGGTAAAGCTTAAAACACCTTTATCGTAATCGTAATGTTGTTGCCCGTACTTGATCTTGCCTTTGGCGTCGCGTTTAAGCGCCACGCAATAAAAACGATTTACAAAACCTTTCCAGATTTCATCTTCCAAAAATACACTTTCCGACAAATTGATGACGCTCACCAGCGGGTGGCGAGGTGCTGATAATGACAGCAAACGGTGAAATTCCGATATGGAGTTGATCGTATTCATAGCTAAAATTAATCAATTAAACCCATACTGAATTCATCATAAGGTGCACCCGTATCTGTACCTAAGGGCACAATGCTTTCGAGTTGTGCTACATCTTCCTGATTAAGAACTACGGATGTTGCTGCAATATTCTGCTCCAAATATTTCCGACGTTTCGTTCCTGGTATGGGCAATATGCCTTTGCTTATTATCCAGGCCAAAGCAAGCTGCGAAGGCGTAACCTGCTTGCTTGCTGCCAAGCCTTCGATGGCTTCACCAATTCTATATTCTTGTTGAAATGTTCGCCTTGGAACCGCGGAATAGCTCTGCGGAAATCATGCTCAGGCAGGTCATCAATACTTTTAATCTGACCCGATAAGAAACCACGACCCAGTGGTGAATAAGCTACAAAACCAATACCCAATTCTTGTAAAGTTGCCAAAACACCACGCTCTTCCACAGTTCGCTCAAACAAGGAGTACTCACTTTGTACCGCAGTAATTGGGTGCACAGCATGTGCGCGTCTAACTGTTTCAGGTGAAACTTCCGACAAGCCAATATAGCCCACTTTACCTTCTTTCACCAATTGCGCCATGGCTTCAACTGTTTCCTCAATGGGCGTATTTTTGTCTAAGCGGTGCAGGTAATAAAGGTCAATGTAATCAGTATTCAGATTTTTAAGCGAACGCTCCAGCGATTTTTTTACATAATCCTTTTGGCCATTGATGGCCCAGGTTACCTTGTTGTTATCGTCAATCTCCCAGCCAAACTTGCTCGCTATAATATACTGATCACGCTTGCCATTAATTGCTTTAGCAATCAACTGCTCATTCTTCAGTGGTCCATATAAATCGGCAGTATCTAAAAAATTACCACCCAATTCAAGCGACCTATGAATAGTAGCGATAGCTTCCTGTTCATCTGCAGGGCCATACATGTGAGCTTCTTCAAAACCCGTCATGCCCATGCAGCCTAAGCCTATTGCAGGTACAACCAAACCTTGGCTTCCCAATGCTATTTGTTTTATTTCCATGATTCAAAGGTCGGCAAGACAAATCATGTGGCCGTAGGCAAAACCCCGAAACTTGTATGCAAATCAAGGAATGATTTTAAACGATCCTGAATTTTCTAAATAGCGAAAAGCTGACCTGCCAGTAATTGGTCATTTTTTAATGTTTTTAGAAAAAGAAGGTTTTCATGCACTGGAAATTTATAGCAGGATACTAATTCAAGGCTATTATTTAATCGGTTTCATCGCTCTTGTATATCTTTGAATGTGAAAACAAGCGCAATTATGAAAAGCATATCCTTATCGGCAGTAATCTTGGTTTTAATTACAGCCTGTGCAGTTACAAAAAACAAAACAGCATTAATTCAAGATTGTCCTGAAGAGAAAATTGTAGACAAGATGCCAGGAATTATCGATAAAGATAATCCTGCTCCGCCCAATGCATACTATCTATACAAAGGCCAGCGCAGGGAGATTTCAGAGTTTGACCAGCAATGGCTAGAAAAGAACTGCCAGATAAAAGAGAGCGTCGTTCATTAGGAGAATTAGCTTGTTCTGATAACATTCAGCTTATGAAGAACGGGATTCTATTTTTAAAGTTTCCATCAACTCCCTTGCAGCAGCGGCTCCGGCGCGGTTCGCGCCAATGGTAGATGCTGAAGGACCATAACCCGGTAAGTGTATGCGCGGCTCTTTCGCTACCATGGTGGCCAGTCTGCCAGCCATAATAATGCCACCACTATTTTCTCTTGGCAACACCTGGGATAAGTGATGCAACGCACCTTTGAACCCTGTATTCCATAGAATAACATCGGCCTTTTCTTCCCTGCCATCGGGCCACTTAACGCCCGTTTGGGTTAGCTCGCTAAACATAGGAAAACGCTCCAAAACGCCTCTGTTTTTCATAGCTATTACTTCAGGCGATAAGGGTAATCCTGTAACTAAAACAACCGATACCGGCGGTAGTCCTTTTCGCACTCTGTCCTCGACCATTGCCACAGCGTTATGCCCTGCCATATCATCAAAAGGCCCTGTTCTAAATTCAGGCGGACGACGAGTTACCCAAGTGGTGGTAGTAACTTTAGAAATCTGGTCCAGTAATTGTATGGCAGAAATACCAGCGCCTACAACAATAACATGTTTGCCTTTGAAATATTCTGCACTTTTAAAATCTTTGGTATGCAATTGTTCGCCCTGAAAAAGCGCAGCACCAGGGTATTCCGGAATGTAAGGGTTTTCCCAGGTGCCGGTAGCATTAATGATACCCGCAGCAGAAAAGAAAGCATTTGCAGCGTCGATGTGAAAACGTTCTTCGTGGAGATAAACATTGTCGACTTTTAATGGACGAATGACACGCAGTCCAAATTTTTGCTCGTAAAGCTTGTAGTAATGCGGTACAGCTATACTGGCCTGCACATTGGTATCTCCGCTGTCCAGCGTTTCTGTAAAAGACATTCCCGGCAAATCATGTATACGATTAACCGTGCTCAGCGTAAGCGATGGCCAACGAAATTGCCAGGCTCCGCCGGGCCCGGGCGCTTCGTCAAGTATGATAAAGTCCCGACCAATTTCGAGACCTTGCTTCTTTAAATGATAGGCAGCAGACAGGCCAGCCTGTCCGGCACCTATCAACGCAATTTTGGTCTTGTATCTTATTTTATTCACCATTACTCACCATCGTTTAGCGCCAGCTCAAACCGGGTGCTACATACTCCAGAATAGAAGATAGTACATGCACATTGTAGTCTACGCCCAAGGTGTTGGGAATGGTTAACAATACAGTATCAGCTTCCTGTATAGCTTCGTCTTTAGCCAGCTCTTCAATGAGCTTATCTGGTTCGGCAGCATAGCTACGGCCAAATATAGCGCGCCTATCTGCTTCTATATTGCCTATCTTATCTGTCCTGTCTGACTCCTGACCAAAGTAGTAACGATCCTGATCATTGACCAAGGCAAAGATGGAGCGGCTTACGGAAACCCTGGGTTCCCGTTGATGGCCAGCTTCTTTCCAGGCCTGACGGAACAATCTTATCTGCTCGGCTTGTTGCACATGAAAAGGTTTGCCGCTCTCATCAAATTTGAGTGTAGAGCTCTGCAGGTTCATGCCCATTTTACCCGCCCACACAGCCGTAGCATCGGAGGCCGATCCCCACCAAATGCGCTCTTGCAGACCTGGAGCATAGGGCTCTAAGCGTAAGAGTCCGGGAGGATTGGGGAACATGGGATTAGGACTCGGAGTGGCAAAGCCCTCACCTTTCAGTCGTTCAAAAAATTCTAAACCTTTTCGTCCGCCCATATCGGCATCTGTTTCGTCAGCGTTTGGTTCATAGCCAAAATGGCGCCAGCCATCCACTACCTGTTCGGGCGAACCGCGACTGATGCCCAATTGCAACCGACCTCCGGAAATCAAATCGGCAGCGCCTGCATCTTCCACCATATACATCGGGTTTTCGTAGCGCATATCGATAACACCGGTTCCGATTTCAATTTTGCTGGTCTTAGCGCCAACAGCTGCCAGTAAAGGAAAAGGCGAAGCCAACTGCCGGGCAAAGTGATGCACACGGAAATAGGCACCATCAAGCCCCATCTCCTCTGCAGCGACTGCCAGGTCTATTGATTGCAGTAAAGTATCAGCTGCTGTCTTTGTACTATAAGAGGGATGATTACCCCAATGTCCGAAGGATAAAAAACCTATTTTTTTCATTTGTTTACGTGTTGTTGGCTATATAAAAGTTGCACCATTGTCGCCTCATTTTACTCCGAAGCGTAGCAACATCAAATGTAGTAAACTGGCAGTTGGTTTACCGTTTTTGTGTTATTGTATAAAGCAGTGCTGGTATCAAAAATAAAGATGGGATAGAACGGTCATAATAAGCTTGAATCGTTCTAAGGATTTATACTTTACTATTCGTGCGGGCTTTTGATGGTTCTCTTATGATACTTGTTTGCGCAGCTTTCAGAAACAATTCCGTTGTTATAAAATTTTAATTAAATTTTTGAGCTATTATAAATGACTGCTTAGTAAGCCAATTAAAGAAATCATTATAAAACGAGATTGGTATTGATAAAACATTTCCCGGTCATTGTTGTTGAACCCATCATTTCATCATCAGGAAAACAAATTTAACCATGCAGCGTATTGCAATTCTTGGTGGCGGACCAAGCGGACTATTCATGTTTAAACGGTTCTTAGAGCTAGGCAGAACAGATATCGTCATCCATATTTTTGAAAGAAAAGATAGACTAGGAGCTGGTATGCCTTATAGCCACGAGGGTGCCAATGATGAACATATCACCAATGTATCTGGTAATGAAATACCAGCTTTGGTAACTCCGGTGGCAGACTGGTTGAAGTCGGTTTCAAAAGATACACTGCAAAAATACAATATGGATGCAGCGCATTTCAACGAATACAAAGTCTTGCCCAGACTGCTTTTCGGGCAATACCTTACGGCGCAGTTTAACCTGTTGCAACAGCAGGCGCGCGAGCAAGGTGTGCCTTATGAGTTGCACTACAATACATTGGTCACCGACGTTATTGACCAGGCTGAAAAAGGTAAAGTATTGGTAGAAACCGCGGGTACTATTTTACATGAATTTGATGCCGTGGTCATCTGCACAGGCCACAACTGGCCGCAGCAACACGAAGGTAAAGTGCCGGGCTATTTTGATTCCCCTTATCCACCAGCTAAGCTAGCGCTGTCGCTTAATCATCCCGTGGCCTTAAAAGGATCGTCGCTTACGGCAGTGGATGCCATCAGAACCTTGGCCAGATGCAACGGAACGTTTATTAAAAATGATGATGGGGTGATTGCTTATCAGCTTTCTGAAGAAAGCCAAGACTTTAAAATGGTGATGCATACCCGGAACGGTATGCTACCAGCGATGCGCTTTCACTTGGAAGATCCTCTGTTGACTAATCGTTCGCTACTGACTGATGCAGAACTGGCGCAGCATATAGCCGACAACGATGGTTTTCTTTCACTCGATTTTATTTTTGAGCAAGATTTTAAAGCACCCATTCGGGAAAAAGATCCTAAATTTTACGAGTCAATTAAAGACCTAAACCTAGAGGGATTTGTTGCCGCTATGATGGCGCTAAGGGAAAAGCTGGATCCTTTTCAGTTATTACAAGCAGAATATACGGAAGCTGCAAAATCAATACGTCGTGAGCAGTCCGTCTATTGGAAGGAGATGCTGGGCGTGCTGAGCTTTGCATTAAACTATCCCGCAAAATACCTATCAGCCGAGGATATGCAGCGTTTGCAACAATCATTAACCCCCTTGATTTCTATAGTGATTGCTTATTTACCGCAACGCTCAGGCGAAGAGCTACTAGCTTTACACAAAGCTGGTGTGCTACACCTTGTGCCCGTTGGAAAGGATAGTGAGGTAAAAGCAACAGATGAAGGTGGTGCAATATACCATTACACTACTACGGCTGGTGAGGATATAGCCACGCATTATAAAACTTATGTAGATTGCGTAGGGCAACCGCATTTAGAGATAGACCAGTTTCCTTTTAAAAGTCTGGTTGCAAGCCAAACAGTAAGTCATGCAAAACTACGTTTCCGTTCTGCAGATGAAGGCAGTCGCGCAAAAAGTGAGGGACTTAAAGTAACACTAGGGCAGGATGGATATCATTATCTAAGGGTTTCGGGAATAGCGATCAACGATTATTTTCAAGTTGTGGATAGCTATGGAGCAGCTAATGAACGGGTATATATCATGGCCGTACCCTACATAGGTGGCTATAATCCTGACTATTCAGGACTTGATTTTAGTGAAGCAGCTTCGGCTGCTATCGTAAAACGAATATTTTTATAAATTATGGAGGAACATCAATTGGAACTAAAATTATTTATGGTGCTGTTAGGCGCTAATCCCCCAGGTCGTAATGTAGAACAGCACGATTATTTCTTTGGTATTGCTCGTAACCTAAAAGAATTAATACCCGCTATTAAAGCCTTTTGGCCAGAAGCCGTCAATACCCTGCATTTGGATGGATGGCGGGAAGTAACGCAAGTGGATGGTTATCAGATAAACGTGGTAGTTAAAGAGGAAACGACTACGGAATCATTAGAGAAACTTTTTTTCATCAACTTAGGTGGCTATCAATCGGGCAAATTAGAAGAGCAACATTATACGGTATTGAGTGTTCATGAAGATAGAAAGGACGCTATGTTGGAATCTAAAAAAACGGTGTTCTTTCGAACCAATACACTTAAGGGTGGGGCAGGCTCGCACATAGACGAGAAGTATGGTATTGATGTAGACGATGCCTACCGCATTGAAGATATACTATCTGATGAATATAAAGAACAGTACAGCATTCACATTGCAAAAGCCACAGCCGTCAAAGAAGACATCATTCATTTGGGTTATTTCAAACTGGACAAAATAAAATGACGCCAAGAGAATGCTTGATAAATTGGGTAGCAGAACAGCATAAAGGACAGCAAATAAAATACGCTGGCCAACCTTATTTCAGCCACCTTGAGCGTGTGGCATGGCTAGCAGAGCATTACCTAATATTTGGTTACGAAATAGGACTATGCCACGACTTGTTGGAAGATACCTCGGCAACAGAAGAAAATTTGCGCAGCGCTTTAATTCAGTCTGGGTACAGCCGCCATGAAGCGGACCTGATTACGAGTTGCGTAACAGAACTAACCGATGTTTACACCAACAAAGCTTATCCAAGTTTATCTAAATCTAACCGGAAAGAACTAGAAGCTATAAGACTTGCCAATATCAGTGCCAATGCGCAAACAGTCAAGTATGCTGACCTAATGGATAATATTGATTGGGTAATGCTGTATGAACCGTATAAGGCTAAAAAGTATTTGTTGAAAAAACAAAAACTGTTGTTGGCTATGGATAAAGGACATTCTGCATTAAGGAATCAACTGTTGGAACTTATTCTAACTAAGTTACAATGCTAATAGTATATTTTCAATAAGTTTGTTTGGTAAAGGAATTTATCCCGCTATTTGGTTTGGTATTGGTTTGCGAACGTTCGGGTTTAAATGCCTTATTCATCAATGCGATTATTAAAGGAATTAAGAATTGTAAAATACTAATTTTAATGTTATTATAGGCATATAGTGTGGTTGGCGGATATACAGATATTGGTTATCATGCTCGAGTATGCTTTTTCTAATATTGAAGAGTGGGACTAAAGCCTATTAAAACGCTTAGTCAATTCCAACAACCACTTCTCTTGCTCAGCAATTAATCTACCTTCTATAAAAATCCATTTCCAATTACTTTCGCTTGTAGAAGGTGTATTTACCCTCGCCTTTTTATCCAGACCCAATACATCTTGTACTGGAGCTATTACCGTGTTAGCTATAGACTGGTAAAGCATTTGCAGCATTGCAGAGGCTATGTTTTTTGAATTTATATCTTGATTCCAATAAGCGCTGATTTCCTTTTTTGCTTTTTTATTTAGCGTTTTGTACCAGCCAACAATTGTATCGTTATCATGCGTGCCGGTATAGGCTATATCATTGAAATTAAAATTATGCGGCAGGTCGCGCAATGAAGATTTGTATTGCTCAAAGCCAAATTGCAGGATGCGCATGCCCGGTAGATTGTATTTATCTTTAAACAAGAAAACACCATCATGTATTTCGCCTAAGTCTTCAGCAATAAAAGGCATTGCAGGAAATTCCTTTTTTATAATATTGAAAAGGGTGGCTTGTGGACCAGTTTTCCAAACACCATTGATAGCTGTTTCAGCATTGCCTTTTACTTCCCAGTAATCATAAAAAGCCCTGAAGTGGTCTAAACGTACAAGGTCAAATAGTTGTACATTCCTTTGCAGGCGCTGTATCCACCAGCTATATTTTTCTTTTTGCAGTGCTTTCCAGTTGTAAACAGGCATACCCCATAGCTGACCGGTTTCACTGAAATAGTCAGGTGGAACGCCTGCAACACCCGTCATTTTACCATCTGCTTGTATGGCAAAGAAAGATTGATGTGCCCAAACATCAGCAGAATCAGCCGCCATATAAAAAGGAACATCGCCAATCAATCTAATAGCTAAAGCCTTGCAATAGTTGCGCAATCGCGACCACTGTGTATCGAACACATATTGCTTCCATTGCTCAAATGCAATCTCTTTTTTATGCTGTTCAGCAAAAGAATTGAGTGCACCTCCATCACGCTGGCTATAAGCTGCGGGCCAATCGTGCCAAGGCTTTCCGTCATGTGTATTTTTCAGTACCGTATATAGGCTGAAGCTGTCCAGCCAAGATTTATTTCTTAGGCAATATTCCTGAAATCCCGACTGGTTAGTGCCTGCAACGAACCTTTCATAGGCGCGTTGTAATAGTTTGCTTTTCGATTTTTGAGCAAAAATATAGTCAACCTCATCGCCCTTTTTCTGCATAGCAGCTGCTATTTCTTCTTTTGTCAAATAGCCATCTTCCTGTAGCGTACGCATATCAATGTAAAGCGAAGATGCAGCAAACGCTGAGTCGGATGCGTAAGGAGAAAACGATTGATCTTTACTAACTGGGCTAAGGGGTAGTATTTGCCAGAATGATTGCCCGGCGCGGGATAGCGACTTTGCAAACAAATAAGCTTCTTTACCCAAATCTCCAATACCGAAAGGCGATGGTAATGAAAATAGCGGTAGCAATACGCCTGCATTTCTTTGGTTGATACTCGACTTGGCAGTATAAACACCCATCGAAATAGCTGCATGGGTAAGATTGATGTGTTCTCCGCTCAGGGTATCTTTAATCTCTGTTGGGAAAGTTTCTGGCAGTTGTAACTTTATCAAACCCGAATGATATTGTCCATCTATTGGCAATACTACCAACAACCAATCATTCTGATAGCGCCGTATAAATGCTATTGTATTGTCCGAATTGGTTTTTATTGGTTGGTAAACTCCGTGCTCAAAAAGTTGAGGAGATTCTTTTCTGATTTGTAGAAGGTGATGCAAAGTGTATAGCTTGGCCCTATCTATTTCCATGTCCGATAACGACTGAAAGCTATGCGGATCAAGCTTTACAGCTTGTAACAAGTTTAGCCTTATATCATAGTCTACACATCGTCTGTTATCGGGGTCAACAAAGCTGAGATCTTCAAACTCCGTACCTTGATAAATATCCGCTACACCCGGACAAGTACATTTTAGTATTAGCTGTACAAGCGTGTGAGTAAGCATTTCAGCGCGTCTTTGTTTTACGTATGCAGATAACGCAGCTATTTTACTAACCTCCTTGGCATAATCAAAAAGTGCTTGCTCGTACATTTCGTCAGGTTGTTCCCAACTCGAATGTTGTTTAGATTCTCTGGCTGCTTTTTGCAGATATTGTTTTAGCCGCTCTGCATAATTTTGTTCATTCTGTTCGACATCTAATGAAGCATACACGGCTTGTAATACGGCATATTGGTCTTGTATGGAAATGTGTTCGCAAGTTACTTTGTCTAGTATCTTTTTAACTAAAAGCAACCAGTTTTTTGCATCGTGCGAAAGCAATTGCAGACGTGCCCTTGCATCTTCTCCACGCTTTGTATCATGCGTGGCTGTTGCATTCATCGTTAGCGGACAAGTATTTTGCCTGTGCAGCATTTTGCGATGAAAATCCTCAACACCAATACCGCCCGCATGAGGATTGTCGCCCACTTCATTATTAGCAAGCGACTGGTGCTCCCGGTACATCAGCGTGTCCTCCATACCTTTCGCCATCAATGGTCCACTCAATTGCATAAACTTGCGCCAGAAATGTAATGCTTCCTGCGAAAGACTATTTTGTCCCTTTCCAATAATAGCTTCCATTGCCAACATTAAGTTGCTATTATCAAGGTTTGCCTTATAAAATGCTTTGTGGATAAGACTTTCAAAGCTTTTTGTATACAGCATCAATGCATCATCATCGGGATAATAGCGGTACACCGGACTGACAATCAGCATTGATTTTATAAGCGCTGCCATAGCCGTTATGTCAAATTGCTTATGGACACTCTTTGGCAGCAGCGATAAGAATAGATTATTTAGATGTGTCCATTCTCCTTTCATATAGTTTTCCAGCACCAATGTCTTAGTAGCCGCAAGTGTATTTTCTTCAACATCATGTAGCTTTTCTAATTTATGAAACCATTGTGCGATATGTTGGTGACCTTTATTGGCTATTAGCAGATTATTGACTTGGGCTAAATAGTCGTATCCGGTAGTGCCCTGAATAGGCCACTGCGGCAGGTTTTCATCAGCTTCTAAAATTTTTTCAACAACTATATAAACATCTTTGCCCACACGCTCCCGCAATTGATTTAGATATTGGCCTGGGTTATAGAGTCCATCCACATGGTCTATTCGTATGCCTTGTATAAGCCCGTTATCAACCAGTTGAAACAATAGTTTATGATAGTCATCAAATACATGCTTGTTTTGAATATTGACACCTATTAAACCGTTGATGGTAAAGAATCTTCGGTAATTGATATGGCTATTTGTTTCCTGCCAATGGCAAAGTCTGTAGTATTGTAATTCGTGCAGTTCTTGCAGCAAGCGGTTATCTTCGTTTATTGACTTTAATACAGCCGAGAGCTGATCTTCATCTATTGCATTAGCAAATTGTTCTTTAAAAGATAGCCAGTTGGATTCATATTTTTCATTGTCCTCAATTGCATTTAGCGCAGCTATATGCTTCCCGGCATCAGGGAATATAGAGGGATTACTTTCCGCTATAACGCTGTAGGCACGGTAGTTTAGTGGAAATACTTCATCGTAATATCTAAACCAAAGCTGATTTTCAGCGCAGACCATTTGCAGTTCATTTTTACCAATTACCTCATCAAACGAACTTCCCAAAAAGGGCGCCATAATACGCTCGTCCGATTGAAAATCAAAATAGCTGTAATAGGCCGAGCGTTTACCATGCTCAAATAAATTGGCTATTTTAGGATTGAGCGTTGTGTAGGCCATGTGGTTGGGTACAAAGTCTTGCAACCAACCTATACCCAATTGTTTCAGTTTATGAGCAATAGTTTTGAACTCCTCCAATGTGCCTATTTCAGGGTTGATAGCATTGCTATCCAGGCCATCGTAACCATGCGTAGAATCAGAAACTGCCACAAAAATGGGCGATGCATAAATGGTTTGAATACCCAATTCGTGCAAGTATGGAATGGCCTTATCCAAGTCTTCAAATGTGAATCCTTTATGGAATTGTATGCGATAAGTGGTATTAGGAAAGTACATGGCTGTTGGAAATTAGTATCGCACTATTGGGTCTGATAGTAAAAGTGGTTGTTGTCGCTTCTGAAAATTGAACGTCTTGGCTGATATAGTTTTCAGCGGATGTGTCAAGGATGATGCGCGATTTTGCATCTATATCTCGTAGCAATACTGTAGCTATATCAGCAGAAAAATTAAGAACAATGGTAAGACGATGTGCCTCATAAAGCCTTTCTACAATGATGACTTGCGTATCCTCATCATTAATAACCGCGATGTCATCACGATTGTTATTTTTAAATACAGGGTGCGATTTGCGAAGTTGTATCAGAAACTTGTAGAATCTTAACATTGCTGCATGAATACCTTCTGTTTGTTCCTGCCACACCAGCTTGCTATTTTCGAAGGTGTTAAGGTCATGTGCTATGGGTAATTGTACATTTCCTGAAAATGAAAATTCTCTTTTGCGCCCTTCTTCAATAGCTTTCAACAGTTCGCGGTCTGAATGGTCGACAAAGTATTGGAATGGGGTAGACGCTGCCCATTCTTCTCCCATAAATATAAGAGGTATATACGGACTTGTGAGCACGGCCATGGCAGCAAGTTTTAGCTGCGCAACCGATAATAGCTGTGCTGTACGTTCTCCAAATGCACGATTGCCAATCTGGTCGTGGTTTTGAGAGCATACAACAAACTTATTAGATGGAATACCTTGCGTGCTGGTTCCAAAATTTCGATGTCGCTCTTCAGAGTATTGGCCAGTATACACATAAGCATTTTTATAGGAAGTTGCAAAGTCAGCAACGCCATCAAAGTCGCTGTAGTAACCTGTTCTATCTTGGCCGGTTGCCACTCTCAACGAATGGTGGAACTCGTCACACCATTGTGCATCTACGCCGTAGCCACCTTCACTTTTAGTTTTGATGACACGCGTATCGTTAAGGTCTGTTTCTGCTATTAGATATTTACGGCTATTTGTTGCTGTATTGTAGGCTGCTACTGCATCAGCTAATTCACTTATCAAGGGATTTTGGCTGTAATCTTTGATAGCATGTACGGCGTCTAGCCGAAGCGCATCAATGTGGAAGTCGCGTAACCACATCAAAGCATTTTCTATAAAATATTTTCTTACAGGATCACAATAAGCATCATCAAAGTTTATGGCCTTGCCCCAAGGTGTTTTATATTTCTCTGTAAAGTAAGGACCAAAAGCTTCGAAGTAGTTTCCCTCCGGACCTAGATGATTGTACACTACATCCAATATTACGGCTAGGCCATGCGTGTGACAGGTATCAACAAAATGCTGCAACGCTTGTGCACCGCCATAAGTATTGTGTACCGCGTAAGGGAATACTCCATCGTAGCCCCAATTTCTCGCGCCAGGAAATTGAGCAACGGGCATCAATTCAATAGCAGTAATACCTAATTCTTTTAAGTAAGCAAGTTTCGTTTCAATGCCATCAAAGTTTCCTTCAGCAGAAAAAGTCCCCGTATGCAATTCGTAAATGATATAGTTGCTCAGTTCCGGGTTTCTCCAGTTTGCATCAGACCATTGAAAGCGTTGTAAATTCAACGCTTGCGAGGATTCATGTACACCCAGTGGCTGCGATAAGGAAGCCGGGTCTGGTAATAGCTTTCCGTCCAATTGAAAGCGGTATAGGTCGCCTTCTTTTATTAAATCGGTTAATGCAGCATGGTAGCCAAAACTATCTTTGGTCAACGGTATGTTCGTGTCGGTAGTCTCGTTAATCAACGAAACCTGCTCCTGGAAAGGCGCCCAGACTACAACGTTGCACTTGTCGCCGGTAATATTCAAGCCCAGACTTCGATGGTGTATAGCGGTATGAATCATGGTCAGGCTATTTTTGTTTTTGTTCCATTAATAGGAGCGCTGTTCTGCCAGCTACTTCTATGGTTGATTTAGCGCTAAAGGTTTTCGGGTTTTCGTCTTCAACATCAATGCTGGTATCCACAATTTTTAACCACTGCCTACCATATTTTTCTTCAGGTATAACGAATGTCAAATTATCATGGTGTGCGTTGAATATAATATAAAACGAATCATCTACAACCGGTTCTCCTTTATAAGTTGTAGAATGAATGCCATGTCCGTTGATGAATACAGCTAATGATTTCGCAAAATCCTTATTCCAGTTTTCATCCGACATCGTATTGCCGTCTGGCAAAAACCAGGCTATATCATCTGTGTGTCCATCGTTTACCGGCGCACCTTTGAACCACCTTGTTCTACAGAATACTGGGTGTTCTTTTCTAATAGCAATCATCTTCTTGGTGAACGCAAACAAATCTTTATCCATATTCGTCCAGTCGATCCACGATATTTCATTGTCCTGACAGTAAGCATTGTTATTGCCTTGCTGTGTACGACCTATTTCATCGCCGGCAACCAGCATGGGCACGCCTTGCGATAAAAATAGCGTGAACATAAAATTTTTGATTTGCCTTTTACGTAGTGCATTAATAGCTTCATCCTCTGTATCGCCTTCTACGCCGCAGTTCCAGCTTCGGTTATGGCTTTCGCCATCGTTGTTGTCTTCGCCATTGGCCTCATTATGCTTTTCGTTATAGGAAACCAAGTCCCTTAAAGTAAAGCCATCGTGAGCTGTTACAAAATTGATACTTGCAGTAGGGTAGCGGTCATCTTTATATAAATCTGAGCTACCAGTGAGCCTGCTGGCAAATTCAGCCAACATACTTTCAGCTCCACGCCAGTAGTCGCGTATGCAATCGCGGTACATACCATTCCACTCCGCCCAGCCTGGCGGAAATTTTCCTACCTGATAGCCACCTTCTCCAACATCCCATGGCTCGGCTATAAGCTTTACCTGGCTTATTACGGGGTCTTGATGTATGATATCAAAAAAAGAACCCAGTCGGTCTACTTCATGCAGCTCCCTGGCTAGTGTTGATGCCAAATCAAAGCGAAAGCCATCAATATGCATTTCGAGAATCCAATAACGCAGGCTATCCATAATGAGGCGCAAAACGTTTGGCTGTATGGTATTGAGCGTATTGCCGGTACCGGTATAGTCTTTGTAATATCTTTGGTCATCATCCAATCGATAGTAGGACGCATTATCGATACCACGGAAAGATAGCGTAGGTCCCATATGGTTCCCTTCCCCAGTATGATTGTACACAACATCCAGTATCACTTCTATCCCGGCCTTGTGCAACGCTTTCACCATCTGCTTAAACTCTATTATCTGGTCGCCATTTTCTTTTTGAGAGGAGTACCGGATATCAGGCGAGAAAAAATTGATTGTATTATAGCCCCAATAGTTGGTCAATCCGCGTTCATGTAAATGTCTGTCGACTATAAAATGATGAATGGGCATCAGCTCAATTGCAGTGATACCAAGCTCTTTAAGGTGTTTGATAGATGCGGGATGCGCAATACCAGCGTATGTACCTCTTATATTTTCAGGAATTTCCGGATGGAGTTGCGTGAAACCTTTTACATGTGTTTCATAGATGATGGTATTATGATAGGGTAGTTTTAAAGGCTTGTCGTCTTCCCAATCAAAGGTGTCCTCTACCACTATGCCTTTGGGCAAATATGCTGCGCTGTCTTTGGTATTAATTTTTAGGTCTTTCTCCTCACTCTCCAAATCGTATCCGAATAACGAATCATGCCAGTCCAAAACGCCGGAAATAGCCTTAGCATTTGGGTCTATCAATAGTTTATGTTTATTAAAGCGCATCCCCTGCGCAGGTTCATAAGGCCCATCTACGCGAAAGCCATATAGCTGACCCGGTTTCAGGTCGGGGATATATACATGCCATACACTGAAAGTTTTTTCAGTCATAGCTATTGTGGCAGTAGCTACTGCATCATCATTCTTATCAAATAGGCACACCTCTGCTCCTGTTGCATTAGCTGCAAATACAGAAAAATTAACACCCTTACCGTCGTATGTAGCGCCCAAGGGAAAAGGAAAGCCGCGGTGTCGTTCATTGTGTTTCATTGTGAATAGGTTGTTTGGTTGATTTTGTTTTTTTTGTCTTCGCTCTTTGCGGTTGTAGTATTAATAGACTGAGCGCCGGTAGCCGCAACGAGATGGAATAGGGTTGTTGGTGGCTCTCCATTTCTTCTGGTTGAATAATGGCTTGCATAGCAGCACCCGAGCCGCCATATTTAGCATTGTCGGTATTTAGCAGTTCGGTCAGCTCTATTTTTTCAGGAACACCTATTCTGTAATCATCAATAGACAGGGCTTGCGCATTCATTATAAATAGCAAATAGTCGCCTTCAACCGACGACTTTCGCAGCCAACTATACACACTGTTGTGGCTATCTGTATTGTCAATCCAGGCAAAGCCTTCAGCACTGTATGCCAATTCGTATAAAGATTTTTGTTCCTGATAAATATGGTTTAATCTTTTTACCAGATTTTGCAAGCCGCTGTGGAAAGGCTGTTGCAGCAAATGCCAATCCAGACTTAACTCGTGTTGCCATTCGTGCTGTTGGCCAAATTCGGCGCCCATAAACAAAAGCTTTGCTCCGGGGTGACCAAACATGTAGGCGTACAGCAATCGTAAGCCGGCAGCTTGCTGCCAATCGTCGCCGGGCATTTTATTGATTAATGAATGCTTGCCATGTACAACTTCGTCGTGAGAAAGCGGCAATACAAATGCTTCGGTAAATGCGTAGTGAATACTAAATGTCAAGTCGTACTGATGAAACGAACGATACAGCATGTCGCGTTGAAAATAGCGAAGCGTGTCATTCATCCAGCCCATCATCCATTTTAGATCAAAGCCAAGCCCACCTTCACTCACAGGATGCGTAACGCCTGGAAAGGCTGTCGATTCTTCTGCTACAGTAAATGTTCCAGGTGCATATTTGTGTACCGCCTCGTTAAATTCCTGTAGCAATGCAATAGCTTCTAGATTCTCCCTGCCGCCGTAAATATTGGGAACCCACTCGCCGTCTTTCCTTGAATAGTCACGATACAACATAGATGCCACGGCATCTACACGTAATCCATCGATATGAAATTCATTCAACCAGAACAGCGCGTTGGAAATTAAAAATGATTTTACTTCGTTTCTTCCATAGTTAAAAATATAGCTTTGCCAGTCCTGATGAAAACCCTCACGTGGATCAGCATGCTCATATAAGTGAGTTCCGTCAAATTGAAATAGACCATGCGTATCTCCGGGGAAATGAGATGGAACCCAATCCAATATCACTCCGATATTCAGCTTATGCAATTCATTAATCAAGTAACGAAAATCGTTGGGTGTGCCATACCTCGAAGAGGGTGCGAAATAGCCAGTTATTTGGTAGCCCCAACTTCCGTAAAATGGATGTTCCATTACAGGCATTAACTCAACGTGGGTAAAACCCATTTCCGCACAATAGGAGGGTAACCAATCTGCCATTTCTCTAAAAGTTAAATAGCGATTGCTCTCTTCCGGAACGCGGCGCCAGGAGCCGATATGCACTTCATATATACTTAAGGGTACGCTTTTGATATTCGTTTTGTTTCTTGAATTCAGCCATCGTTTGTCGCTCCATTTAAAGCTATTTTTTTGATTAATGCGAGAGGCTGTTTGAGGTGGCAATTCCGCTTCAAAAGCAAATGGGTCAGCCTTGTCCACAGCGAAGCCATTATCGTTTGTGATGTAGTATTTGTACAAGGCATTGACCTTTATATCAGGAACAAATAGTTCCCAAATGCCGCTGCCATCCCAGCGCGGCTTCATCGGCAGTGACTGCTTATCCCAATTATTAAAGTCGCCAATAACGGCAACAGCACGGGCATTCGGCGCCCACACGCTAAACTGTATGCCATCTATGCCTCTCACTTTTGCTGAATGTGCACCCAAATGTTTATACAACATATAGTGCTTGCCTTCACGAAATAAGCTAATATCAAAATCCGAAAACATGCTGTGATGCTGCACTGCATTAAGTTTACTGCTGTTCTTTGTCATTGCACTCATGTTCCACCGTTTCGTTTTCGTGAATATTTAAAATACCTTTCAATGGAATTATAACCCATCCTGGCCTGTTGTTCAACTCATAGTTTAGCTCGTAAAATGCTTTGGATAACAGGAATACATCCAGCAGTATTTTTATGTCCGCTTCATCATCAGGGATAAGACCTGTGCCTTTAACTTGCTCCAGATAAGCTTTTACAAAAAAGCCGGACATATAATGGCTCCACATTTCAGCATAAGGCAATAGTTGCGCCACATCCTCTTCGCGGGTTTCGCTTTCGAGAAACAGGCTGCCGTAAGCGGCATAATGAAAAGATCTGATCATACCCGCTACATCCCGCAACGCCGAGAATTTTAACCTTCGTTCGCTATAACTTCTTGCTGGTTCTCCTTCAAAATCCAGTATTACCAAGTCTTTCCCTGTAAAGAGTACTTGACCTAAATGATAGTCACCATGAATTCTTATCTTCATCAAATCCAATTTGCGACTATAAATTTTGCGCATACTTTGTACAATATCATTCTTAGAAGTCATGAGTTGTTGTGCCAAAACATTTGCCTCTTCACTTAAATGATCGCTATTTTTCTCCAGATTTTGAAACACCTCTCTTACCTGCTTACTGAGGTTAGAAAAAATAGACCTTTGGTAATGTAGCGAGTATGCTTCAGGGCGAAATTCCGGTCTACTTGCAGACATCAGTTGAAGATGCATTTCCGCTGTTCGTTGCCCTATAAGCCTTGCCTGTTCTGCAACAGAAGAATCTAACGTCTCTCTTAAATCAGCTGGTAATTCATCGAATCCGCAAGGTGCTGTCATCGTGCCCCACAATTCTTTTGTAGGAAGTTCGTCTGTAGTCGCCGACAGAATTTTATTATTAAAGTCTGTTAATTTTTCCTGCATGTAAAACCAGGCATCGCCGTGGCTCTCCACTAATTTTTGGACCATAGCCAAGGTGATATTGCCTTTGCCAGAAATCCATTCCACAGCGCCTAAGAATGAGGGTACATGTTGAAACTGAAGATCATCGGTCAACACCTTTATCATTTCCTGGTCTGGGTTAATATCGTAATCAACTTTCCTGTAAATTTTCATGTACAGTTTATCGCCAAATATGATGGAAGTATTGCTCTGTTCAGCACTTAAAATGCGTGAAGATAACTGCGCAGTTGAATTGTCGCCTATGCTTAACGCAATTGTACCGCTGAAGAAAAGCTTGCTATTTGTACTATAAGCTTCATTTGCAATAAGCCTTTGCAACAGATAATTGTGCACGCGCGTGTCGAACAATGCGTCACATAAATAGCCTTCCTCATTGTTAATCCACATTTTGGTAATAATGCTTTGAGGATAATCAACAACAAAAGACTTGCTATTGGCTATGGGGATGAACGTTATAGGTAGTTGGTAAATCTCAGGAAAACCGTAATAGTATTCTATCTTAAGCAATAGCCAGCTTACCGATTGGTCATCCAATATGTCTTGTTTATCTTCTATTGTTATGCTTTGAATGTCTCTTCCCTTACCACCAAACCAGCGAACATTTTTAAGCCATTCGGGTAAGATATTGTTGAGTAAGAATTCGCTTCCGACCCTGCTAAATAGTTCTTCTTTATTATTCAGTTTGAAATCAGGCTGACCTTTTTGCTCCACCGCTCCCGATATTTTTTGTAATGAAAACCATTGGTAATTATGGCCTCCAAGAGAGAGGAAGTAGCGGGTATCTTTAATAACAGGAAATTTGTTTTTGCTTTGAAGTTCTACTGGTTGATATCCTTCAAACTCTTTCAAGTCGAGCTCCGTAGGCTGTGCATAGCGCGAAAGATTAATCACTATCAGCAGCGCTTCTTCTTCATAGCTTCTGGTAAATGCAAGTATCTTTGGGTTATCCGTCATCAGAAACCGGAAGTCTCCACGGCTAAATGCTTTATGCTTTTTACGCAGATCTATCATGCGTTTCATAAACCATAGCAACGATGATGGGTTGGCCGCCTGCATTTCTACATTTACAATTTCGTAATGATACTCCGGGCTCAGAATCAGCGGCAGGTAAAGCTTTTGCGGATTTGCTTCTGAAAATCCGCCATTTCTGTTGGCAGACCATTGCATAGGTGTTCTCACACCATCTCTGTCACCTAGGTAAAAGTTATCGCCCATGCCAATCTCATCGCCATAGTAGATTACAGGCGTGCTAGGCAATGAAAATAGCATGGAGTTGATGAGTTCTATCTTACGACGATTGTTTTGCATCAATGGCGCTAACCGTTGCCTGATACCGAGATTGATTCTGGCTTTCGGGTCGGTAGCGTAAACTTTATACATGTAATCCCGCTCTTCATCAGTTACCATTTCAAGTGTAAGCTCATCATGATTACGCAGAAATATAGCCCACTGGCAGGTTTCAGGTATGGCAGGCGTTTGATCAAAAATGTCGGTAATAGGGTAGCGGTCTTCCATCTGCAAGGCCATAAACATTCTGGGCATTACAGGAAAGTGATAGTTCATGTGGCATTCATCACCATCGCCAAAGTAGGCGGCAGAATCCTCGGGCCACATATTGGCCTCCGCCAATAATAAGGTGCCAGGGAAATGTGCATCTACATGCGCTCTCAGTTTTTTTAGAAATACATGTGTTTCCGGTAAGTTTTCACAATTTGTTCCATCGCGCTCAAACAAGTAAGGTACCGCATCCAGCCTGAAGCCGTCAACGCCTAAGCCGCACCAGAAGTCAAGTACATCAAAAACCTCCTGTTGCACCGCTGGATTATCAAAATTTAAATCGGGTTGGTGGTGAAAAAATCGGTGCCAGTAATATTGTTGCGCTACAGCATCCCAGGTCCAATTGCTGGTTTCATAGTCTTGAAATATGATGCGTACATCTTTGTATTGTTCAGGATTATCTGTCCATACATAATAGTCCCTTTCCGGGCTGCCTATAGGTGCAGTTCTCGCTTTTTGAAACCACGGATGTTGGTCGGATGTATGGTTGATAACGAGTTCTGTTATCACTTTCAGCTTGCGTGCATGCGCTTCTTTCATGAAAGTTCTGAACAGATCAACATTGCCATAAGCTGGATTGAAAGAATAATAGTCTGCAATATCATAACCATCATCGCGCAATGGCGAAGGATAAAACGGCAATAGCCAAATAGCAGTAATCCCTAAATCGCGTAGGTAATCAAGTTTTATTAACAAGCCCTGCAAATCGCCTACGCCATCACCATTACTATCAAAAAAAGCCTTTAAATGCAGTTCGTATATTATCGCATCCTTGTACCAGTGGAGGTTTTCGTTAAATGTGGTTTTCATTATTATTGGTTAGTGTTAAGGGTATTTATTGTTTTGCGTTTATGAAGCTAAAGACGTGTGCAGCCTTATGTGCAGCATTCAAGGCTATATAATTCCAGTCTTGTGTCCAGGTATATTCTTCGTTATTCAACTCATCGTAAACCTGTAGCGGCAAGCTATACACAGCGTTCAGTTGTTTTAGTGGAAGCTTAATCCATCCGGTTTGCTCATTCGATGGATCAAGTGTAATAACCACCAGCAAATGTTTTCGTCCGAGTTCGTCATACTTCGTAAATGCAAGCAGATTTTCGTTTGAGCTTTCCAAAAACTCAATGTTATTGGTTACTTGAAGTGCCTGAAATTTTTTGCGTATGTGATTGATGGCTTTCACGGTAAGCCATATCCTACTTGGGTCTTCTTCTTTCCAATGCTTTATCTCGTATTTCTCATTATCTACATATTCCTCTTTACCTGGCATCGGCGCATTTATCCCTCGTTCATATACAGGTCCATATAGCCCATAGTTAGATGATAGTGTAGCGGCCAACAATACGCGTATGATGTGCATATTGTCGCCGCCAGTAACCAAATGCTCAGGAAGGATGTCTGGTGTATTAGGCCAGAAGTTAGGTCGGAAGAAATATTGTTTATCTGTCTTTGTTAACTCAGTTAAATATTCTTTCAACTCTTTAGCTGTATTGCGCCAGGTAAAGTAGGTATACGACTGTGTGAAACCAGCCATAGCCAACTGTTCCATAATATTTGGGCGCGTAAAGGCTTCTGCAAGAAAAATGACATCAGGATATTCAGACCTTACGGTGGCTATAATCCATTCCCAAAGTCGTAGTGATTTTGTATGTGGATTATCTACCCGGAAAATAGTAACGCCAGCCTTTATCCAATATTGAAAAATACTCAGGAGCTCTTGCCATAAGGTGCGCCAATCAGCACTTTCAAAATCAAAAGGTAAAATATCCTCATATTTTTTGGGAGGGTTTTCTGCGAATTGTACCGTGCCATCCGGTCGCCATTTAAACCATTCGGGATGCTCTTTTACATAAGGGTGATCTGGAGCGCATTGAAAAGCAATATCCATTGCGATATCGATGTCAAGTTTTTTTGCTTCTTTAATTAAGTGCTTGAAATCGGCCATGGTACCCAGTTCCGGATGAATGGCTTTGTGACCACCTTCGTCGCTGCCTATTGCCCACGGAGAACCCGGATCGTTCTCATTGGCAGTGAGGCTGTTGTTTCTTCCCTTTCTTTTAACGCGACCGATGGGATGTATAGGCGGCAAATACAGCACATCAAATCCGGCGTCAGCAAGCATAGGCAGCTTCTCGATTACATCACGTAGTGTACCATGAAGCCCTTCTTGTCTGCTGCAACTTCTTGGAAATAGCTCGTACCAAGTGCTGTAGCCCGCTTTGGTTCTTTCAACATCTATCGTCGACACCTGACTGCTTGTAATTTTATCGGCAGGCGCTAAGGTCACTAATTGTTCCAGTAAACCTTCCGGGATGGCATCTGGACTAATTCCTTCATGCTGTTCAGTCGATATTAATGCGGCTATTTGTTTCTGTGTTTGTTTGTCTGCAAGTGCATTTAGCGACTTCAATAGTAGAACGCCTTGTTGCTGATCAATATGGGTATCGACACCAGCAACTTCTTTCTTTGCGTATGCATCTTTCCAGGTAAGTACGTCACTTACCCAAGCTTGTATTTTAAATTCTATTTTTCCCTTTTGTGTAGCCACTATGGTAGTGTACCAACGATCATTATAGTCAGCCTTTAGTGGCACAACCGACCAGCGCTTTTCATTTCCAAACTTATAAAGCAAATTACAATATAGTTTTTCGTGACCATCAACTATAATGTTAGCAGAAAAATGAATTGGATATCCAACAGTTGCTTTAGCCGGGTATTTTCCAGATGCCACAGTTGGTCGCAGGTCTTTTATGATTACCCGTTTCAGGCCATCAGCAGGTAATGTAATGGGATTCATCGTGAATAGATTGGTATGCTATTCTTACGTGTGAATCGGCGGAAAGTTCGCTATAAGCCATTTCGACCTAAACATTGTGATTTCATTAGAAGTAAAAAAGCATTGTCAAGAATATTCTTTAAACAAGTCTATTTAAACTTGTATTTATTCAATTCTTAGCTTTTTATTTATACAATACGTTTAACCTTAGATTGAAGAAAAGGATAATTCATCATCTAAAGTTATTGATGATTGGATTTTTTAGCACAAACTATCTAAATAAGTTCTACAAGAGCTGATAGCAGTTCTTATAAAGCCTTGTCCTTATCAATCTGTATATGAAGTGGATCGTACTGAAGTGATAAATTCTAGTGCATCAAAGGAATTCGGATCCAAAAGATACATGAGCTATTTCATGTAACTTCCTTTAATAATTTCAATAGTTGTCAATTGGTCTTTGAAACCTAAACCGATTTGCTTTTATCTAATTAACCTAAAGATTATTCATTCCCATCTGATAATTTATAATGATTCAGCAAATTTATGATGAGGGCAGAAGGCTGACTTTGTTGAATGTCCTAACACGTGTGTAGAGAAAGTCAGTCATCGCTTAATTTAGGGCTTGGATGTTCTTCAACTGTAATTATCTTACAAAACAATAAACTTAATTTGACTACATCTATTCCTTATTTGGCTACGCTACAATGATTAATCTTATGAAGTTTTGCCATATTGAATTTTAAATACAAATTATGCAGACGAAATAAAAGATTGACACTTTCTATGCATAGAACGAGCGATATACCACTGGAAAACAGTGGGATATCGCTCGAAAGATACTTTATCAGAATATTAAATAAACTGTATTTCTTAGGCTTAAAATTAGACCGTGCTTTTGGATGCCAGGCTTATTATGGTACTAAGAATGGTCCAACAATAGCCAGTACTTGTGCTTTGTTCAATGGCTCGTCAAACGATTCGCTGGCAGCATCGGCAGTTACACCTGAGCCGTTAATGTCTGTAATTTGTATAGTTGCTTGCACTGTTAGTTCTTCGCCATCATAAATAGGCTGAACAGCAGTAGAACCAATACCACTAAAATTTCCAGTAATCCAAGGTTTTATATCTGCATGGTTATTAGCTTTACGCATTTGGCGTATGTGCGATGCGTGTCTTGCCTCCACAGAGTGAATATTTAGTGCTGCAGTCAACACGTCGTTATTACTCATCAAGAAGCCAGCTTGGCCTTTATATGCTCTCACGCCTGTATCTTCAAAAGCTTGCGCCACAGCGAGGAAAGTTGCATAATTTGTAAACACATCGGCAAACAAGCCACCCGCAGTAAAGTCTACGTTTGGTGCTGAAACTGGTGTGCCACCTGATGCTGTAATAGCAGTTTGTAAAAACGTAACGTGCTGGTTTTCGTGCTGACCAATAGTAGTAATAGCACCCAATGGCGCACCACTAGGTATCAAATTGGGGCTAGCTAAAGCTTGTGCGTAAAAAGCAGCTTCTAAGTATTCTAGCGTTAACGCAAAGTTCAAAACATCCAGAATAGAAGAAGGTGTTTGTGCATAAGCTTTTTTAAACATAGAGCCTAACGCGAATGGCAATGCTGCCACAGCAACCTTGGAGCCAAAGCTTTTTAATAAATGACGACGCTGACTGGTTCTTTCGAAAACTTCAGGATCAATTTTTTCTATCTCAGAAAGAATATTGGAGAAATTCATAGTTTAGTTTTTAAGATGTTGGTAAATTATTTGCAGAAATTTTGTCCTTAATAAAGGCACCTGCTATAGAAAGCACTTCATTAGGAGATTTACTCATTTCAAGACCATTGCTATCTATAATAGAGCTGTCAGCAAATGAACCGTTGCTAATCAAATCGCGAATGAGCGCAGCATGGCGTGCTTCTACAGAAACAATTTTTCCTGCAAGTAAAAGGTAATCTACACTTTCTATAAGTTTTCCTGCTCCATTATAAGCAGCTACACCTAAATCTTCAAAAGCTTTAGCTGCACCTAATACACTGTCTCTGCTTGAAAAATCTACAGGGTCGAAGCGGATAGTCAATTTAGGAATGGCTGCGCTGCCCAATGCATTTTTAAAGAACTCGCGGTGTGCAACTTCATGTAGCTTTATATCGTTCAGCAATTGGCTTTCCTTAACACTCATACCACTGTAAGGATTGCTCATAACTGAAGTGTAAAAGGAAGCTTCTATTTGCTCCAAAGCATAAGCGTAGTTTAGAATACCCACATCGCCGCTTCCTAAATCTATGCTTTGGCCATCCAAAACAGGATTGTCCTTTTTGCAAGAAGCAGCCAGCACTGATGCTGAAAGCAGGCCAATGCCAGCAAGGCTAAAGAACTTTCTTCTCGATACCGAATTTTGTGGCTCCTGCGGATCCAATACTTCTGTGTCTTGTTTCATAATCATCGTAAAATTTGATTAACAATTGGTTTACGTTGATATACGTCACTTTTATTCGTACAGTTTTAAAAAAAAATAATTTCTTAGAAAAAATATTTTTTGGTCGAAACTTTGAACTTAATAAACTCTCTTGCGTTGATGCCTGCTTGTTTAAAGCAAACATTGTCAAGATTCTTGAAGAGTATAAATTTTTAAGATAGTAGCAGTAAATTCTTAGGTAGCGACAAATACATGTTTATATTTTCCAGAAAATAAAAAACCCTTATAAGCTATTGCTCGTAAGGGTTTTTCTAATTACTTTTTCTTTCTCTTTCGCTTGAGGTTGTTTTTAAATTCCTCGTCTTCGTCAATTAGTAATTGCCAGTTATCATTTGGCGTATCATCCGTAAAGGTCAAGGTTTCAACATAATCGGTTTTGTCAATTTTCATGACCCTAATGTCTTTGCCCATCCACGCTTCGATAGATTTTAGCATCGGCAATTCTTCGGTGCTGCAAAAGGTTACCGCTTGTCCTTTTTTTACACCTCTACCAGTACGGCCTACACGGTGCACATAGTTTTCGGGTATATCGGGTAAGTCGTAATTTACTACAAAGTCTACATCAGGAATGTCAATACCACGGGCACTTACATCGGTAGCGATAAGTATTTTGGTAATGCCCTTTTTAAAGTCATTCATTACCAGAAGGCGTTCGTCCTGCTCTTTGTCGCCGTGCATAGTTATGGTTTCAATACCTACACGTTGCATAGCTTTGTGCACGCGTTCCGCTCTCACTTTCGTTCTTACAAAAACCAGAATTTTATTTTCAGGCAATTCTTTTACCAATCTTTCCAGGAAAAAACGTTTGTCATCCATCTCTACAAAAGCTACAGCGTGCGTCACGTTCTTAGACACAGGATCTTTGGGCGATATCTGAATTTTGATAGGATTAGTTACTAAAGAATAGGCCAAATCCTTAATGTCTTTGTCAATAGTAGCAGAGAAGAAAAGCGTTTGATGCTTCTTGGGTAAATGATAAATAACGTCTTTAATGTCTTTATAAAAGCCTTTGGCCAACATGTGGTCTGCCTCGTCCAATACTAAGGTTCTAACCCGGCTAAGGTCAATGTGGCCTTGGCTTCGAAGGTCGAACATACGGCCGGGTGTAGCGATGAGTACGTCAACGCCTTTGTCCAGTTTTCTTATTTGGTCGTCTTGCTCAATACCTCCATACAACCCTAGAATATTAAGCTTAGTGTACTTAGCTATCTGTTGAAAAGCTTCAGCAATCTGCACAGCCAATTCACGAGTAGGAACCATTACCAGGCACTTTACCTCTTTCCTGCGTTTCACATCATATCGCTGATGTAGCAAGTGCAATAGGGGTATAGCAAAGGCTGCGGTTTTACCAGTGCCGGTTTGAGCTATTGCCAATACATCATCACCACGAAGTATAGATGGAATGGCTTTGAATTGTATATCGGTTGGGCGCCTGTAATCCAGCTCCTCAAGGCTTCTTTTTATTTCTTCAGCTAAACTATAATCCTCAAATTTCATTGCTTATGGGTTATCTTATTGCAGCAAAGGTAATTTTTTGATTGCTAAGAATAGAATTAAGCTTGTTTAATAAAATCAGCGCAATAATAGCTAACAAACAAATTTTTAAAACAGCACATCGCTATTAATCTATTAACTTTGGGCATCATGTCTTTATACACAACCATTGCGCCCATAACCATTACTTGCAATAAGCGACTAGCGCCTTATTTGGAAATGGAAGTTAGAGAATTAGGTTTCGAGATAGAAGAAACATTTATCACCGGAGTTAGGCTTCGAGGCACTATAAACGATTGTATTAAACTGAATTTAAACCTTCGCTGTGCTAGTCAAGTATTGTTTAGTCTCGACCAGTTTGAAGCTAATAATGCTGATGATATTTATACCAACTTAGTAGATTTGGTATGGGAGGATATATTGCCTGAGTCTGGATATTTTTCTGTGACAAGCAATGTGATGAACGATACTATCAATAACAGTATGTATGCCAATCTGCGTGTGAAAGATGCTATAGTAGACCGTTTGCGCGAAAGCAGAGGCCAGCGTCCAGAAACGGGTTCAGACTTGATTGGTGCAGTTGTGCATTTATTTTGGAAAAATGATTTTGCTGAAATATTTCTAGATACATCTGGCGACTCATTGGCTAGGCATGGGTATAGGAAAATACCTGGCCGTGCACCAATGTTGGAAGCCTTAGCTGCTGGTACCATATTTGCCTCTAAATGGGATAAGGTTTCTCCCTTTGTAAATCCTATGTGCGGCTCGGGTACATTAGCCATAGAGGCGGCATTGATAGCTACTAATAGTAGGCCTGGTTTGTTTAGGATGAACTATGCCTTTATGCACTTGCAAGGCTACGACGAACAAGTGTATCTTGACGAAAGAGGCATATTGGAAAGACAAATAATAGAAGTACCTGGACTGAAGATTATTGCTACAGATTATAGTGAAATGGCCATTGCTAACGCTGAGAAAAATGCGATTGCAGCAGGCGTTGAAGACATAATTGAATTTGCTATTTGCGATTTTGAAGATACCCCTATACCAGCTAACGAGGGGCAGGGTGTAATGATTGTGAATCCCGAATATGGTGAACGCCTTGGCGATATCACAGAGTTAGAAGCTACTTACGCACGCATAGGCGATTTTATGAAACAAAAGCTAGGTGGGTATTACGGCTATGTTTTTACAGGTAATATGGAACTGGCAAAAAAAGTAGGCTTAAAAGCCAAACGTAGAATTGAATTTTACAACAGTACTATTGATTGTAGGTTGCTAGAATATGAACTTTATGCAGGCAGTAAAACCGCGGTACATCCACACGAACCAGCGGATGATAAAGCGTAAATTCCTATAATGGAAGGGTCGATAATTGTATGCTGTACAAGCATTGGTAATATTGGTCTTCATGGTGCTGTTTCTTCGGAGAAACAAAATAAAGTGCACCTAATGACAACAGTTTGTCAGCTGTAAATTTCGAATTGAATTTTCTTTTAGGGGATTTACAACAAAGCCTTGGACTTAGAATACTATAAATAATTGCCAGTAGGCAAATAGTGTTAATAGTACAAAATAAGCTAGATTGTTTAGAGCGAATAAGAACCTAGTGAAACCATGCCATTGTTTATGCTTTAAGACTATTACCATCAAAACAACTAATGGAATAATTGATAACAATAATACAAGTGGTAAGTATGCTGTAGTAGCAATAAGTGCAGGTTGTCCACTAGTGTAAGGTGCAGGGAAATAATAAATACTATCGTTACGAAGCAGTACATACATATAGATTGTGAAAGAAGCGCTCAGCAAAGATAATAGAAGCTTTAAGTATTTGTAATTACCCATTTTCGACATTAAAAAGCTTCTCAAAAAGTAGAGTGTTGAGAATGCGAAAAGTAAGCCGCTAGCAATCAGAAAAACTATAATGGCTTTACTGTTAGTTGGTGTTTTATAATCGATAAATCGCTGGTAGTTTTTGTTGTTTGGAAATAATTCTGTGAAACTATAAGTGTGTTCACCTTTGGCCAATTCTTCTTTTAAATTGAGGGTAATACTTTGGCTATAATCATGAAAGAAATATAGGTGTATCAAACCTTTGTCAAGATCGTATACGCTGGTGTATAGTGTACCATCGCCAGCTTTTGCCCTGCTCACACTCATTGTATCTGATAGTGCTTTGCAAAAATTAACACTCGTGTCGAGGGGTTTATTATTAATAAAATTTACACCCTTTCTATAGCGCTCCATTTTTATAATGCTCAGGTCTTTGGTGTCGGCATAACTGAAGTTGGCCAGCAAGAAATTATCATCGTCCCCAAAGCTCATCTTTGTGGCCTCCACCACCAAGTATTTCCCAGATTTGTCTACAAACAAAAGCATGCCGCCATTGAACAATATGCTGCCGTTCAAAACATGTAGATTCATTTTTTTAAGGTAAGTATGAACCTCATCAACCGTTTTGCATCGCTGCATGATTACTTTAATATGGTCGTAAGAGAAGTCGCTTTTGTTAGTTTCTCGTTCTGGAATATTAGGTTTGTGTGCCATGGTGAAACCATCAAATACAAGCCCATACTCGTTCATAGCGCCATCAGGATTTGGCTGTTTGCGGGCATAACCCACATTTACCACACCAAATTTTCCATCAACACCTGGTTCAAACCATATCCTTGAATCTTGACCCCAACTGTCTTCATTGTTACCTACCATAGTTTTGCCACCCACGGTAACTTTATACATACTGCAGGCAAATGCAGCAGGGGATATTAATACGAATAGTATTATGAGTAATACTGCTTTCACAAAATTGAATGACGTCATGAAAAGATTGATATTGTTGCTGCGAAAGAAAACGTGCTGTTATCCCTAGTGCATTTTTCTGAAAGTCAGGCTGATCCTGCCATTTGATTTATTTGATTTTGGGATGGAATGCTGCCATAAGCGTTGAATTTCTTGTGTCATGTAAATTAAGCTACCTGAGGTCAGTTCATAATTTAAAAACGCAGTTGGGTCTTCAATATTCCTGAATTTCAAAATTCTAGTTTCTCCTAAGGATACAATAGCAATACCTGTACCAGTTTCCAGTATGTCTACTTGATCTGCGTGGTATCCCATTTTCGATTTCCCATCCAAATAATAATTGAGTAAACAGTTATTTGGAAGAAAGCCAATAACATGTGCTAGCTTATGGTTTATGTCATCTAGTTCTTGTAGAAAATCCTGATGAGGATAATGGATTTGGGAATAGTTATAAGCCTTACCGAAACTTGCAGTCTTACGAGCTGCCATTCGTTCATCCCAGTTTACAGTTAATATCAAAAAATCAAATAGAAGGTTTGGATTAACTATAAAGTTTTCAATGTGCAATATTCCTTCCATGGGTTACTGATATTTATCCTCCAAATTTATGTATTATAGCAATACTAAAGAATAGATTGAAAGGTGCATTCATTGCTCAAAGCTAAATCAATATGCTCAAAAGTAAATTTGAATAATCCAATTGTAGCTCCATTATTAGGAGTAATTCTGAAAGCTTACCGAAAATGCACACCTGTAAAATATGTGTTCATTTTTTTAAGGTTTTCAATACTAAACAACTTGTTAAGGCGTTTAAAGAAAATAACGATTGCTAAATTAATAAGCTGCTCAAAAGCGCTCAAGTGGCTTTAGTTTTCCCATGGCTATGTAAGCATTGGTATGTTTATTATCGCTTTATCTTTATATACTTTGTATTACGTTTAAACCTAAATCACCACATGAAAAAAAACTGCCTTCTGCTTAGCCTTGTGCTAAGTCTCATTAGCTTGCCTTCTTTTGCCAACAGAATATACGTAGACAGTGCCAATGTAAATGGCGTTCAAAATGGGACTAGCTGGGCAACAGCCTTTGCTAGTTTTCAAGCCGGCATTGATGCCGCACAGGCTGGCGATAGTGTGTGGATAGCCAAGGGAATTTACCTGCCCGGTGTAGGCTATTCCTTTGTTATGAAGGATAGCGTAAAATTATTGGGTGGATTTTTAAATACACATACTGATATTAATGAACGCAATTGGGAAGTACACACTACTACACTAAAGGGTAGTGGTGATAAGGTAATTCGCAACCTGTCTATTAACCCACTTACGCCCGAAGCTTTGCTAGATGGTTTTTTTATCACAGGGGGAATAGGTGGTGCTATCGAGAATTTCTTTTCTTCACCTACTATCAATAATTGTGTATTTTCCTCCAATAATGGCTTAACGGATGCGGCAGCAATACACAATAGTTTCAATTCTTCTTTAATTACAAATTGTAAATTTTTTCTTAGCCAAGGAGCTGCTGCCGTTGTTAATGTAGGATTGGGTGCTTTTGCGCCTGAAAGTGTTGCTGGGCCCAGCTTTGTCAATTGTTTGTTTTCTAATAATAATGGCACAACTTCAGGCGGCGTTTTGAGCTACAACTGTATTGTTTCTTTTATGGGGTGCAGTTTTGTCAACAATACAACTACTACGAGTGGAGGTGCTATGTACAACCATGATGCCGTAGTTACACTTGATAGCTGTTTGTTTAATTTTAATACAAGCGCACTACGCGGCGGTGCAGTTTTTCAGGAAGGGTGTATATCCACCATTACAGGTTGTACTTTTACTAACAACTTTGGAAGGATGGGTGGTGGTTTAGCCAACACAGCAAATTCAGCATTGCATACTATGAATCTGAGTCACAGTGTATTTCTAAATAATAGCGCGACAGGTATAGGTACTGTTATCCTCAATTATGTAAATGGCGGTGGCGTATACAATTATGGAAAGGCAATTATTGACAGTTGTACTTTCATGGATAATACCGCCAGCTTCAATAATAGTGGTGCTAACGGCGGTGGCTTGTTTTCTAGCGCTAGCAATGCCAGCATGATCACTTCAGTAAGCAATTCCGCTTTTTACAATAATAAAGCAATCGTAAATGAGTTTACTTCGTGGACCAGTAATGCCCTGGGTGGTGGAGCTTACTTATCTCATGCCAATGTTAGCAATTGTATTTTTGATAATAATAAATCCACGGTATCTGGTGGTGGCTTGTGGATATTAGGTGCTTCGCCGGCTAATGGTCAGGTGTCTAACTGTAGGTTTACTAATAATGAATCTGCGAAGGGTGGTGGACTTATCGGTACAGGTGCTGTAAAAATTACCAATTGCCTGGTAGCTAAAAATGTGGCGGATAGCTTTGGTGGTGGCTTGTATTTGCCTTTGCAGTTGAATAAGGTGGCTACAATAACCAATACTACCATTAGCCAGAACACAGCGTTGTTGGCAGGCGGAGGGGTGTACTATGATGCTGGCGCAACCGTGCCTACACCGTATTCCATGAGTAACAATATTATATGGGGCAATAATACAGGTATAGCTACTGCGCCAACCTTAGCCGACCCCAATATAACTTATAGCCTTGTGCAGGATGTAGCCGCTACCAGTCTTAATCATAACCTTGATGGTAGTACCGATCCGCAGTTTGTAGATACGGCCATGGCCAATTATCAATTATTGACTACAAGTCCTTGTATAAATTCAGGAAGGAATGACTATTTACCATCAAGCTTTATCACCGACCTGTTAGGCCATACACGTATAAACAATGCTGTTATTGATATGGGCGCTTATGAAAACGGTGTGTATCAACCTGTGGTTAATTTGGGTAGTGATACTGGATTTTGCACAGGTAATCCGCTGAGCTTGCAGGCGCCTTATTATAGCGCCACGAGTTATTTATGGAGCACAGGTGCTACATCACAGTATATTGAAGTAAGTGCACCAGGCACTTTTTTCGTAACCCTTACCAATGCGGTAGGTTCGGCTTCAGATACCCTTATCGTGCTGGAACACTTGCCACCAGCGGTTGATCTTGGTAATGATACCGCATTTTGTTTGGGCGCGACCATGCAGCTTAGCGCAGCCTTTCAAAACGCCAGCTATTTGTGGAGCAACAATACTACTTCGTCTTCCATACAAGTTACAAGCTCTGGTACGTATTCGGTAATTGTGACTGACGTTAATGGCTGCATTGGTATGGATAGCATTTCTGTAATTGTACACCCATTACCGATAGTTAATTTAGGGGCAAATGCTGTAATTCAAGAGGGTGATAGTGTTGGGCTGGACGCTGGTAATTTAGGTTCTGCATATTTATGGAATACTGGTGATACCACACAAACCATAACTGTTGGTGCTGCCGGAAACTATAGTGTTACGGTGACTAATGAATTTGGTTGCGTAGCAAAGGACAGCATTATTATTAATTTAGAGCCGGTAAGTGTCGATGAATTTGAGGCTAAAGATTATAGCTTAAAAGTAGGTCCTAACCCTGTAGCAGATTTTATTTATATACACACAGATAATCCGAAATTACTTGGCAGTAAAGTACTGTTGATGGATGCTCAAGGCAGACTATTACATACTACAATTTTGAAAACACTACAACAGCAAGTTATATCCACTAGCAGTTTAGCACCGGGCATATACCTGCTTAAGTTTGAGAATGGTCGTACGGTGAAAATAGTGAAGCATTAAGTTAGAACAATTGAAGTTAAATGTCTAAGTCATGAAGCTTTATTTTACATTCAATAATGCTTTGTGCGGCTGACTACTTGAACTTTTAATTTGTTGTAAAGCTGATGAGTTATTATACTTATTGAGGAAAAAATAGATTTAAATTGATTAAGTAAATTATAACGCACAAGTCTCCTACAGGACAAAGTCTCTATTTAAGCGAGATTGTTAGATAATTTTCCTTGAGTTTTAGATAAACTCAATATTACGGACTTACAGTTTTATGTTTGTATATTGGTATTTTAGTCTCATGTAACAAAACATGCTATGGAAGCGCATTACAAAGAAACCTTCGAGACATGGAATAAAGTAGCGCAGTTATACGAAGATAAATTCATGCAGTTGGATTTATATGATGCTACTTACGATTATTTTTGTAAGGCTGTACAGCAGCAGAATGCAGCGGTGCTGGACGTAGGTTGCGGCCCTGGTAATATCAGTCGCTATATATTGTCTAAACGACCAGACTTCAATATGCTTGGCATAGACATCTCGCCCAATATGGTGGCGCTAGCGCAAAAGAATAATCCTACAGCGCGTTTTGAGCTTCTGGATAGCCGACGAGTAGGCACTTTGCAAATGAAATTTGACGGCATAGTTTGTGGTTTCTGCTTGCCATATTTATCGCCAGCAGATGGTGCTATATTTATTAAGGATATGGGTATTTTGATGAAAGATGGTGGTGTGGCTTATTTGAGCTTTGTAGCTGGAGCGCCCGTTAATTCAGGTTTTCAGACGGGCAGCAGTGGCGATAGGGTTTACTTTCATTATTACGACACTGTAGAATTGTGCCAACAATTGGAAGCTTGCGGCTTGCAAATATTGGAGGTGTTTACACTAACATATCAACGTTCAGCTGTGCTTAGCGAAACGCACACTGTTATTATCGCTAGAAAATAGATTGCTATATTTTACAAACTTAGATTAATGTGAAATGAATGTGCGTCATTCAAATTTTTTCTCTGCTACCCTTACTACGTTTCGTAGATTGATGTGTCTTTAATGTCAATTGTTCAATTCCATAGTGAGATGATAATCGGCTAGGGAAGACGCCGATTTGCTTACTTTTATTTTTAAGGCTTCAGTAACTTTAGTTTCCGCTATGCCGCGCCAATAATTTTCAATAGCGTGTGAAAATGTTTCGCTCACTTCTCCTTCTACTATAGCGAAACTTCTATCTGGAGCAGCATGTATCCGTTGGGTATACTCCTGTTGGGGTACAGCATAATAGGTTCCGGTATAGTCAACATTAATTTCGGTAAAAAACAACAACATCTGTTCCAGCGTTTTAGCAGCACATTATTACAATCAAACGTTAAAAAGGTTAAGACAGTTTGTTGCTTTACTCGCCTACAAATGCCCATTATTGCTGATTTCCAAATAAATCTACCTGAAATGGTCGGATAAAACTACAAATTTGCAGACCAGAAAATAGCTGTGCATCAATGACTTCAACATGAAAATTAGCAGAACAGAATTTGTACTATAGGCAATACGCATAGCAATAAGGTTAAAGATACAATGTTTATAAAAACCTTGAACCCGCTATGGGTAAAGCTTTTCCCATGCTTTAAAATATGGAAATCCAATGAACTATATGGGGATGCCGCTGTTGCACTATTACAATTATCATCAACAAAAAACACAACCCAACCCAACGCAGCAACAATGACTAAGCGCATACTTATAATAGACGATGACAAGGATATGCTCGAAATGCTACAGATAGTGTTTTTGGCTTCGGATCTGGAAGTTCTGATTAGTGACCATGGCATGACAGGTGTTGAAATAAGAGGCCTTCATCCCGACCTTATTATGCTGGACGTTCAGATAAAAGGATATATCAAAACTGGTGATGAAATCTGCAAGGAAATAAAGGCGCATCCCGATTTGTCGGATATACCGGTCTTTCTTATTTCTTCGGAAATAGACCTGCAAACCATAGCTTTTGAATGTGCAGCCGATGGGTTTATCAACAAACCCATTGATATTTTAAAATTGAAAACTTTAATAAGAGATAAATTACTATGATGCCGTAAATTTGCAGCATGACGCAACAAATTGACTTGAACAAAGATGACTTAGTACAGTTTTTTGTTCATCACCTCGACCGAATATACACCGCCAAAACTCAACTGCTAGAACGATTGCCTGAGATACTTTTTCAAGTGCAATTTGCCGATTTGGAAGCCGCTATTCACGAAACTATTGAGATAGTACAGGCGCAGCGGGAGCGAATGAAAATTATCTACGACATATTGGAGGCTAAGCCCTGCGATGGGAGTATCAATGGGCTAAAAGGCTTGATAGACGAGTCGTTTGAAGATATAAAACAACAGCAAGACAATGCGGAATTGCGCGACATGAGCATTTTGTTTTACATGACTAATATTGAAGCATTAGAGATGGCTTCTTTCCAAGTGCTGCAATTGCTAGCGGTAAAGATTGGTCATGACGAAATTAAATCGCTAATCAAGAAAAATTACGAAGATGCGAAGATGGATAAAGCTTTGTTGCTTTTGATAACAACTAAGTATTTAGCTACCGTATAATCCAAGCTAGTGTTATTTGAATATGCGCTGGCGCAATGTATACATGCTCGTAAATCATTATCATTTTTAAGGTAAAGAAAAAGCCCCTATGATTAAATATTATAGGGGCTTTTCTTTAAACTCTAGATACATAATAGCCTCCTATTATTGAGATTGACGGAATTTTTTTTAACAGAAGAATTTAATACCTGCTAAAATTCAGAAATTATACATTTGCACAAACAAAGAACATTATGCTTATTAATACTAAAATTCCAATTGCGTACATTTTCGATAAGGTAAAATATGAATTGCTTTATGTGATGGCTTTCGGACTTTCAGTCAAGTTTTTTACTTTAAAATATATAGATTACCTACCTGATATGCCCATTGCCATACCTGCTTTTATAGGTACGGCTATATCTGTCTTGCTGTCTTTTAAGTTGAACCAGTCCTACGACCGGTGGTGGGAAGCTCGTAAAGTGTGGGGCGCGATAGTAAATGATAGCAGAAGTTTGGTATTACAATTGCAGTCATTCTTACCTGAGGCACAACGCGTGCAGGTAAAGCAATTGGCCTTGCGCCATGTAGCCTGGTGTTATTCCTTAGGGCAAAATTTAAGAGGACTGGATCCCAAAGCAAACATTGAAGGCTTAATAAGTAAGGAAGATATGGCAGCGTTGGATGCACATAGTAACAAGCCTTTGGCTTTGCTGCAACAAAGTGCCCTACAAGTTGCTGCGCTTAAAGATGCCGGCAACTTATCTGAATATTATCATGTACAAATCAACAATACAATGGTGAAATTCTCAGATGCCATGGGTATGGCGGAGCGTATTAAGAGTACCGTGTTTCCAGTAACCTACCGTGTGTTTTTGCACTTTATGATTTACGTATTCGTCATCACGTTGTCAATATCATTAGGCGAGATTGATAGCTTTTTTGAGCTGCCATTGCTGATGGTCATTTCTGTTTCATTCTTTTTGTTGGAGCGTACCGCCACACATATGCAGGACCCTTTCAGTAATCGTCCGTCTGATACGGCTATGACTACCATTGCTAGAAATATACATATTAACACAGCCCAGATGATAGGCGAAACAGCAGTGCCAGAGCCCATTCAGCCACAGTCGTTCTATGCGTTGTAAACGCAGGTACCTTAATGCGCTTTCGCAAATATCAATTGCAGTTTCTCTTTGTCCTTAGCACCGAATAAATTGTTCAAATCATCGGTTTGGAGTAAATCTTTAAGAGCATTTAATAAATGCTGAGGAAGTTTATTGCCAGCTATAAGCGCTTTTATTTTTTGTATTAACACTTGACTGTCGGTAATAACTTGTCCATATACTGGAATTGAAAATTTGCTCATTGTTTCAAATTTTTTAAAAGAGGTTACATCTTTGTGCAGCTAAATTATTAACTGATGCTACAGCGTAATAGTGATTATCGGTGAACATACGGATAGCGTCGATGAACACTTGCGTTAAAATATTATCGATCAGTTTTTGTTTTATTGAACACTAATCCTATTTCATTGCCCAAGGCGATGCGATGATGTAGTAAACTCAACTACGCCTTACATTTCACCCTCCATTTTGTCCGTTTCAGCCCTAAAGTGGTTTATCAACCTGTTGCTGCATCTCATCTTTGCTCCGTTAAAATCAAAACAGCAAAATGATGCAGTTCAGAAAAATAATTCCTTTAGTGTTTGCATTGCTATTTGTGGCAAGGGCAAATGCACAAACCCCCATTACGCTACAAGACGCGCTGGAATACGCTTTGAGCAATAGCGAGGTGATTAAGCAAGCCCGCATTGATATAGACCAAGTGGCGCAAAAAGTAATAGAAACGCGTGCAGGCGCTTTGCCGCAATTGAACATCAACAGTTCGGTGACGGGCAATATTTTGGTGCAGCAATTTGTTTTGCCAGCAGAAACTTTTGGTGGCGCACCTGGCGAATTTATAGCCATTAAAGCAGGGCAAACTTGGAACGCCATGTCGCAAGTACAGTTTAGTCAGCAGCTGTTCAATCAACAATTATTTACCGGCCTTAAAGCTGCAAAGGGTAGTGTGGAATTTTACCAATTGTCGGCTAGGGTTAGCGAAGAAAATGTAATGCAACAAGTAGCTACAAATTTCTATCAGGTTATCATCAGTAAAGAAAAAATTAAGGTTATAGATGCTAATATAGAAAGGGTAAGCCAGCTGGAGAAGATGATTAGAGGTCAATACGAAAATGGATTGGCCAAGAAGATTGACCTTGACCGTGTACTTGTAAATAAAGGGAACCTTGAAGCGCAAAAATTAGAGTTAAGCAATGGTATATCCCAACAAGAAAATCTATTGAAATACTATATGGGTATGCCCGTAGGTACGGAGATTACGTTGGTACATGAATCAATGGAGCGTATGGAAATACCCAAGGGCGCTATCATCAATAACGAACCTTTGAATAAAGGAAATCTTGTATCACTATTGGTTTTGGAAAAGCAACAGGACTTGATGCAACTGCAGCGCAAAGCTATTGCAGCAGAGGCTTATCCATCACTCTCACTAGGTGGTAACTATACTTACAATACTCAAAGCAACAATTTTAACCTCTATACCAACAAGGCTTTGAACTACGATGTGTCTTCAGTAAATCTCACGCTAAAAATACCGGTGTTTGATGGCTTCTCCAGAAAAGCACGAAAGAAACAAGCGGAGTTTGATATACAGAAAGGTGAAGAAGAAATTAGAAAAACTAACAATGGCTTACAAATGAATTACGACAATGCAAGAAAGCAAATAGCCTATAGTATGGAAGCCATACAAGCGCAAAAGGCTAATAAAGAATTGGCGCAGGAAGTGTTTGAAAGCACGCGCAACAATTATAACAATGGGTTGGCCAGTCTTACCGATTTGCTGGATGCAGAATCGGAGTTGGTAACAGCGCAAAACAGTTATAACGAGGCGATGCTCAACTTTAAAGTAGCCGAGATAGAGCTAACAAAATCCAAAGGCGACATTAAAACTTTATTAACCAAATAGTATATCTGCTTAAACAGCTTTATAAATAAAAACAGCAATGAAAAAAGTTATCATAACCGTAGTAGTACTAGTAGTAGCGGCAGTAGCGATTGGTACTGTTCTGTCGAAGAATAAGAAATCGAATCAGGCAAAAATGGAGATCGTGAACAAAGGTAGTGGTGCTGCTGCCGTGCGTGTAGTGCAGGTGAGCAAACAAGACCTGGATGTAAACTTTAGTGCCAACGGTAATTTCGCAGCCAATCAAGATTTGAAATTGCTATCGGAAAATAGTGGTGTCGTTACCGCCATCCGCGTGAAGGAAGGCGACCGTGTGAGCAAAGGCATGATATTGGCTACTATCGATGAGAAATACCTTGCTATCGATTTGCAAACAGCCAATGACACGTACAACAAATTGAAAACAGATAAGGCCCGATACGAAAGTTCTTTTAAAACTGGCGGTGTTACACAATCTCAATTAGATGATATCAACTTGCAACTGCGCAACGCTTCAAGCAGGGTAGACCAGGCAAGAAGAAAGATAAATGACGCACACATTAAAGCACCAATATCCGGTATCATTAATAAGAAATACATTGAAGTGGGTGCGTATCTATCGCCTGGTACATCGTTGTTTGACATTGTGGATGTATCACAATTGAAATTGGTGGTAGCTGCTAACGAAGCTCAAGTGGTGAAGTTGAAGAAAGGGGACAAAGTGGACATTAAAGTCCCTGTTTTTCCTGACCGTTCATTTACTGGTACGGTGTCTTTCATTGCAGCGAAAGCAGATGCGGCATTAAATTTTCCAATGGAAATCAGAGTAGATAACGATAAGGAAAATATGATTAAAGCAGGCATGTATGCAACGGCTATGTTCAATTTTAATGATAATGCCTCGGTTATCATGGTGCCACGTAGTGCCTTTGTAGGTAGTGTAAATTCAAATCAGGTATATGTTTTAGATGGTGCTAATAAAGTGAAGCTGCGCAAAGTTACGCCAGGCGTAATCTCTGGCGAATCGGTAGTTATTCTTGACGGCCTTAGTGAAGGAGAATCGATAGTGGTTTCTGGTCAAATCAATTTGATTGATGGTGCTACTGTAACCGTTCAGAAAGACTAAGCAGTATAAACTTTTGCTTGCATATCAGATATAGCAAGCGCTCTGTACAATTTTTAAAAAGAAAATAATGCAAATAGCTAATATATCAATAAAACGTCCCACGCTGGTCATTGTCGTGTTTGTCGCATTAACCTTGTTTGGGATTATAAGTTACTTCTCGCTCAACTATGAGTTGTTACCAAAGTTTTCACCAGGGGTAGTATCTATCACTACAGTTTATCCTGGAGCTTCGCCAGGTGAGGTAGAAAATACGGTTACCAAAAAGGTGGAAGATGCCGTGGCAACGATGGAGAACGTAAAAAAACTAGAGGCTACATCTTACGAGAGTCTTTCTCAGATTGTAATTACACTGACGGACGGTGCTGATGTGGACCTGGCACTTAACGATGCGCAAAGAAAAGTAAATGCCATTTTATCTGACCTGCCCGATGATGCAGATGCACCCTCGCTCAATAAGTTTTCTTTAGATGATTTGCCTATCATCACCATGTCGGCAACGGCCAAAATGAGTGATGCCGACTTTTACGACCTGATGGATAAAAGAATACAACCGGTTATGTCGCGCGTATCGGGTGTGGCGCAGGTAAACCTTGTTGGTGGCCAGGAAAGAGAGATTCAAGTAAATATTAGTGCTGAAAAATTACAAGGCTATGGATTGTCTATAAGCCAGGTGCAGCAAGCTATTATGACGTCTAACCTGGATTTCCCAACAGGGAGTGTGAAGTCGCAGAACCAAGATATATTGGTGCGTTTGGCTGGTAAGTATAAGTCGGTAGATGAGTTGCGTAATCTAATTGTTGCTACTACAGAGCAAGGCGCGCAAATACGTTTGATAGATATTGCCGATGTACAAGATGTACAAAAAGATATTGAGAAGATAGCCCGCGTTGACCGCCGTAGTGCCTTGACCTTACAAGTTATTAAGCAATCGGATGCTAACGCAGTAGAGGTGAGTAAGGCGGTGAAAAAGATATTGGTGCAAATGCACGAAGAGTATAAAAAGCAAGGTCTGTCTATTGTTATTGCCAGTGATAATTCTGAATATACCTTAGAATCGGCCAATGCCGTTGTGTTTGATCTTGTGCTGGCTATTGTGCTGGTAGCGGTTATCATGCTGTTGTTCCTACATAGTCTGCGTAATGCTATGATCGTAATGATTGCCATTCCGGCATCGCTCATTGCTACTTTTATTGGTATGGCTTTAATGGGTTTTTCGTTGAACCTTATGTCGCTTATCGCATTATCCCTGGTGGTAGGTATATTGGTGGATGATGCCATTGTGGTGATTGAAAATATATATCGTCACATGGAGATGGGTAAGAACCGGGTACGTGCCTCGATAGATGGTGCAAAGGAAATTGGCTTCACGGTTATATCTATTACCTTGGTTATTGTCGTGGTGTTTTTACCTATATCTTTAAGTGGAAGTATGGTGGCTATGATTTTGCGCGAATTCTGTCTGGTGGTGGTTATCGCGGTATTGCTCAGCTTGGTTACCTCCTTCACATTGGTTCCTTTAATGACATCGCGTTTTGGTAAATTGGAACATATAAAAGGCAACAATGCTGGTGGCAAATTCATCCTTTGGTTTGAGAAACAAATTGAAAAATTCACCAACTGGATTGGTAGTTTATTGAAATGGTGTTTGAGCCATAAGTTTGTAACATTGGCTTTGGTAACCGTATTGTTGTTTGGCTCTTTTACTTTAATTACGGGCAAGTTTATTGGATCAGAGTTTATGCCTATGGGCGATAGAGGCGAGTTTTTGGTGCAAATAGAATTGCCTAAAGATGTATCGATAGAGCAAACTAACCAGATGACGCGTAAGGCTGAAGATTTTCTTGCAGGTAAAAAGGAAGTAACCTCATTAATCACTACAGTAGGTCAATCGAGCTCTGGTGGCGTCGCTACGCTAGCACCAGCTTATCAGGCAGAGATTAATGTAAAGATTGTAGATAAGAAACACAGAGCGGAATCGGCTGATATATACGCTGCAAAAGTGAAACAAGATTTAGAAAAATTATTGCTAGGTGCTAAGGTGAAGACCATGCCTATCAACATTATTGGTATGGCACAACGTGCTCCGGTAGAGATGGTAGTAACTGGTTCTGATTTGGATAGTGTAGAAGCTTATGCCACTACAGTATTGAATGCACTACACAAAATACCTGGCGCAGTTGAAGCAAAACTTTCTGCAGAGTCTGGTAATCCTGAGATATCGGTGCAGGTAGATAGGGATAAGATGGCAGCTTTGGGTTTAAGTCTGCAAGTGGTAGGTGGTACCATGCAGTTGGCTTTTAATGGTAATACTGATGGTAAATTCCGCCAAGGGCAATATGAGTATGATATCAATGTACGCTTTGATGATTACAACCGGAAGAATGTGGATGATGTAAGCAATATACAGTTTACAAATAGCCGTGGCGAATTGGTGAAGCTATCACAGTTTGCCTTGATTACGGAAAGCTCTGGCCCAAGCCAGTTGGAGCGTAGAGATAAGAGTGCTTCTATAAAAGTACAGTCTCAAGCTATAGGTCGTTCTGCAAGTGAGGTAATTGCTGATTTGGAAACGGCTATCAAAGATGTGCGCAAACCAGCTGGAGTAAACTACTTATGGGGTGGCGATATGGAAAGCCAATCCGAAGGTTTTGGCTCCTTGCTTGTAGCCTTAATGATATCTATTTTGTTGGTGTACTTTATCATGGTGGCTTTATACAATAGCTTTATTTATCCTTTGGTAGTATTGATTTCTATACCGCTGTGTATTATAGGAGCCTTGCTGGCATTGGCTATGACCAATAATACGCTGAATATATTTACGATATTGGGTGTGATCATGTTGATAGGTTTGGTTGCAAAGAATGCGATTATCCTGGTCGATTTTACCAACCAGTTGAAAGCTGAAGGTAAGTCAACTTACGATGCCTTGTTCATGGCTAATAAAGCACGTTTGCGTCCTATCTTGATGACAACTATTGCCATGGTAATTGGTATGTTGCCTATCGCTATGGCTGCTGGCGCAGGTGCAGAATTGAAGAATGGTCTGGCTTGGGTAATTATTGGTGGCTTGATAAGCTCTCTGTTTCTTACCCTCATAGTAGTGCCCGTTGTTTATCTTATGGTAGATAAAATTATGGACAAGTTTGGATGGAACAAGCCAGGCTTACCTGTCGACGAATTGGTAGCTGAACCATATGTACATAGAGAGGTGAAAGAATATTAAATAGACAAATTCCTGCTATCGAATATTTCGGTGGCAGGAATTTATAGAATGAGGTAGATAAGGAAAAGGTTCAAATAGGTTTTATCTTCGTATCCTATGCAACACAAATTACCGGTAAAACATTTAATAAGGCAAAGTGGTAGGATATCGATTCTATTGGTCTTGGCATCGCTGATAGTGGGTACTACCAATGAGTTTAGCGTATTGGCTATTTTATCAAGAGCCTTAGTTACGCTCTCCTTATTGTCCTTTGCTTTTTTTGCCAATATAGCTGCCTTAATTTTTTACGATAATCGCAGAAAAAGTGCAACAGAAAAAATTGGTAGAAAAACATTTATCACCGGCTATATATTGACCTTGCTTATTATTATCGCTTATCGTTTTTTGGATGAATATTTTAGGAGTAAGGGTTATCAAATTTTTCCGCAGGATAAGAACCTGATGGACCGTTCGGAAGGTTGGCGACTTTATGTGATGCTGCCTTATGTTAGTTTAATTATCTATGCCTTTATATTTTTAATACAAAATTTTGTGGTGCATCAATACGAAAAGAGTAGGATAGAGCTGGAGTTGTTACAGCTAAAATCGGTGAATACCGAAACTGCCAATCAGTTGTTGCGCCAACAGATACAACCACACTTTTTATTCAATGCCTTAAATGTTTTAAAGTCACTGATTAAAAAATACCCACAAACAGCAGAGGCTTATCTGATGCGGCTTTCCGATTTTTTAAGGGCATCTATAACCAGGAATACTTCGGGACTAGCTACCGTAAAAGAAGAGCTGAAATTATGTGCTGACTATATGGAGATGCAGCAAATAAGATTTGGCGAAGCGCTGCAATATAAGGTTATGCTGGATGCAGATGATGAATACCTGAATAAGACATTGCCTTTTTTTGCCTTACAACCTTTGCTCGAAAATGCTATAAAACATAACGAATTAACTACGGCTCACCCGCTCAGCATCATGATAAACAGGAAAGATAATTTTATTGTTGTAAGCAATAATCTGCAACCTAAAAAGACAGCGGAACACTCTACAGGCAATGGTTTGGCGAATTTGCGCGAGCGATATAAATTACTGTCTAACGATGATATTATTATAGCGAACAACAATCAGGAATTTGTAGTAAGCATAAAAATTTTGGAACATGAACATCGTAATAATTGAAGACGAAAGATTGACGGCTGAAGACTTGAGTGATGTAATTCAGGAAGCTGAAACGCAAGCTAAAGTCACAGTGATATTGAGTTCTGTACAGGAGGCCATAGCGTATTTCAAAACCAATGAAGCGCCTGACCTTATTTTTAGCGATATTCAATTAGGCGATGGATTAAGCTTTGAGATATTTCAGGAGGTGGCGGTTAAGGCGCCGATCGTATTCTGCACCGCTTATGATGAGTATGCTATTGAGGCTTTTAAGACCAACGGTATACACTATATTCTCAAGCCCTTTAATGAAGCCGAGATTGTGACAGCCTTAGGTAAATACAAAATGTTGAGGGCTTCATTTGCGCCGGAAGTACATGCGCTGGATACGGTACTGCAACTGTTTCAGCAGAAAGGACAAACCAAAGCTTCTTCAGTTTTGGTGCATCATAAAGACAAGATTATTCCCATTAAAATGGAGGACATCGCAGTGTTCTATATTAAAAATGAAGTGACCCATCTTCACACCTTTGACCAGAAATTGTATGCGGTAAACAAAACCTTGGATGACATGCAGCATTTGGCGGGTGAGGATTTTTACAGAGCGAACAGACAGTTTATAGTAAATAGAAAAGCTATTCAAGACGCTGCGCAATACTTGTCCCGCAAGGTTTCGCTTACGCTTACTATTCCTTTTGAAGAAACAATAACCATTAGTAAAGAAAAATTGCCGCAATTCCTGGAATGGCTTACAGGTTAAACTGCTGCTGAAATTATAGTTATAATACAATAGTTTATCGCTAATGCAGCCATAAGCTTGCGATAGCCTTGCCTATACATTACCTCACGTTAAAATCATTTTATGAATCCACAATATTCTATTCTTTTCCATTTGGGTTATCTAGCAAAGATTATGAATCGCAGAGCCAATGCACTGTTTCATAAATCTGGTTATAACGTTCGTATGGAGCAAATTCCTGTACTAATGGCACTACGGTTTTATGGTCGCTTATCGCAGCAGGAGCTGGCTGATAAGTTGGATAGAGATAAATCGTCTATACAACGCACCGTAGTAACCTTAGCGCGAAATGGACTAATAAATATTGGTGCCGATAAACTCGATAAGCGCAAAAATATTATTGCACTGAATGATTGCGGTCAATGCCTGGCAAAAGAAATGGAGCAAAACATGTTGGAGGTAGAGGGCTTGTTGTTCGACCACTTAAGCGACAATGCTAAAAACAGACTAATTAGTATGATTGCCGAATTAGGAAATTACACCATTGCGGATGATTAAAACAAAGGTTTGCTACGACACGTAAATGTTCTGGAATGGTTATAAACCAACAATAGCAACGTATGTACACGTTGCTATTGTTAATTAAGCTGTAAGTAAGTGCTACTGTTGCACAATCATCTTCTTGGTTACAGAAACATTGTTGCTGTTGGATATAATCCTATAAAAGTAAACACCACTTTGAAGATTGGTTACATCTAGTTTCGTAAAGGACTTGGTTGGGTCAATGTTTTTTACGGTCACAGTTTTGCCCAACACATCGGTAACTATAAGTTTGTATTCTCCCTTGGTTGAAGGTAGCTTGTAATAGATGTCCGTATTGACTGCACAAGGGTTAGGCACATTGTTCAGTTCAATAGTTTGCAGCGATTTGTTCTTTATGCTAACAGAACTGTCTGCGGAAATTTTCACTACAGCAAATTCATCAAAATAAAAACCATCCTTCTCTAGTCCTTGGTCGGAGCGCAAGCTGAAACGAAGTTTTATTTTCTTGCCAAGATAATCTGTCAGGTCAATGTATTCCTTTACCCAGTCTTGTTGGGAGCCATCGTAAACCGCTACTGTATTGTCTTGGTTCTCGTTGCCTTTATGGTTGTATCGGCCACAAAGCGCATTGAAGGTTGTTCCATTCTCTGAGGCTGCAATCTCCACATAATCAAACCCTGCTTCAATATCCCAACGTGCGAAGTAGCTGAGGTAGGCTGCTGTAGCATCCGATAAGTCTATTTCTCCTTTTGAGGTTATTGTAGTATTAGCATTTGAAGTATAATCGCCATTAGGACTGTCGGTAATACTGCCAGTACTGGTTACAAAGCTATTGGAACTAAGGCCCCAAGTGCTGCTAGTAAAGGAATCCAGCGTGTTGCCATTGCTGTAAAATGCAGTATCAATATTACCAAAATAACGCGTAACTGTATCTGACTGAACAAAGCCAGTATTATTTTCCCAGGTAATTAAAAATTGAACGCGGTTGTTTACTGTTGCAGTTGTATTTAAAGTTATGCTTATGGAATCGCTCAAGGTTGCCAGGTGTGCTGGATTGATAAAACTTTTAGGAGCACCAACAGTCGCAATATTGCTTGAGATGGGCGTAAGCGAAACCGTAAAATTACCGGCACTTAAGCCTGTGCGCTGAAGGTCAAAATGAATTTTACTATTGATTTGACCAAGCACGGGTTCATCCGTAACTTTAAGTTTGGCGTAAGCGGTTACCAGTTTGGCCGCATCCAAATTTTGGTCCATTGTTTGTTTCGCAATGGGTATAATACGTTGCGTTAATGGCCAAAACCCATCGTCTGAATCGCCTGCCTCTGGCGTCATTGCAAATATTTTACCTTTAGTTGCTTGCTCGCCATACATCCAGTCATCGCTATCGCCATTGGTAACATAGCCTACGGTCATATCGCCAGTACCTGTAAGAAAGCCACTGCACTCGGCCATGTCGTGGGCCAGTGTATGAAAAGCAGTAGAGTCGGGCGTGAGCAAAGATGGCTCATGACCCCAAGGGTAGATAAGTAGATTGCTGAAAGTATGTGCGTTCAAGGCAATTTTAAATTCATGTGCATTGCAAAAGTCGCGTATCATCTGGGTTTCGGGTTCAGAGAAGGCAGCAGGGCCACGGTAGGTTTCACTATTGCCATTAGGTGATGAACCTTCATTATCGTGTCCCCAAAATTTTCCATAATTGCGATTAATGTCCACACCCATAGACGTGCCATTATTCCTTCTGTTTTTACGCCACATGCCGCCACCATTGGGGTTTGTAGTGTGGTTATAGATATAGCCATCAGGGTTTATACAAGGCACAAAGTACATTTCTGTATGGTCTACCAGGTACCTCACCTCTGCATTAGTAGCATAATTTTCCAATAAATACCACATGTAAAACACAAGCTGGGAAAGCGATTGCGGCTCGCGAGCATGATGCAGTGCCGTATACAATACATGAGGTTCTGTCTCTGCTGTTTCCGCATTGTCGCTAATTTTTACAAAGTATAGCGACCTGCCTTGTACTGTAGTAGCCGTGCTTATAGCTTGCCTGGTGGTAATTAAATTAGGGTATTTTGCCTTCATACTATCCAATGCATTGAGCATCTCCTGATATGTATAGAAACCACCCATGGTGCCTAATTGAAAATTTAAAGGTGTTGCATATACCTCACAATCTGTGCAGCCCTCAACGCCGGTTGGTTTTTCGGCGCTTTTTTTTTGATTGCGCTCGCTGTAGTGCTTGCTTACATCTTCTATAAGTACGGTGTAAGTAAGGCCGGTAGCCTTTACCGCTTCCAATTCGGAAGCGGAGATATCGGTAATTATGTAGAAACCTTTTTTAATTGTTCCATGGTCAACGGCTATGCCCGCTTTAGCTAGTTTTGATAATCCATCCTTGCCGGTATTGATTTTTACCCGATGATGCAATTCGGGAGTCTGGGCAAAGGATAGGGTAGTGACGAGCACTACGATGAAAGTAAGAATGAAGCGCATGTGGCTATTTGAAATTTGAAATAAAATTAAGATTGCACAAAGTACATATTTCTTTATGTAAAAGAAATTTTGAAATAGTTTTATATATAGTCTTCTAATTTCGCCAATGTAATCTGCATTCATTTTCTTAAACCAGTTTAAGTTTTATTTTCTTGTTTAGCCGCATCTTTGCATTGTAAAAAAAATAGAAATGGAAAAGAGAATAAACATCAACGACGTAGAACCTCAAGCTATCAAAGCAATGTATGGCTTGGTAGGCTATTTGAGCACTATCAAATTGGCAAAAAAGAGTATGGAGCTCATTAAAATCAGAGCGTCACAAATTAATTGTTGTGCTTATTGCCTAGATATGCATACCACAGAGGCGCTCAAAATAGGGGAGACTAATCAACGCATTTTCCTATTGAACGCATGGCGAGAGGCTGGCTTATTTACCGAAGAAGAAAAGGTAGTTTTAGCTATGACAGAAGAAATTACCCTTATACAAAATGGCGGACTTTCCGACGAGACTTACGCAAAGGCAGAGCAGTTTTTTGACAAGCAGCTAATCGCTCAAATAATCATGGCCATTGTAACTATCAACGCCTGGAACCGAATTGCCATCAGTACACAATTGCTGCCTGGAAGTTAAAAAGGTGTTGGGCGCGTGCGCAAACATATCCACCACTGCGCGAAGGAATTTTGGAGCAAGATGGAATTTTACCCTTGTAGGAACACGCCTCGAGGCGTGTTCCTACATTCAAGCTGCTAGGTCTATTATCAAGGCTAAATAAGTACTTACGTTCTGTTCTGCGTCACGCTATTTTATGATCTATGTGAACCTTTCTGTAAATTTGCTGTTTGATCAAATTGTGTATATTTACCCAATAAATATCCAAGCCAGACAGGAAATATAATGACCAAACGTATATTGATAATTGATGATGACAAGGACATGCTCGAAATGTTAGCCATAATCCTTCAAGATTCAGATTATGAAGTGATACTGCAAAATAGTGGATTGTCTGGTATTGAAATTTCAAAACTACATCCCGACCTGGTTTTGCTGGATGTGCAAATTAAAGGTTATCAATTGACTGGTAACGAGATTTGCAACCAGATCAAAGCACTACCCAGCATGGAGGGTACTCCGGTATTCTTAATGTCGGCCGACCATAATTTGCGCGAACTGGCCGAAGAGTGTCATGCTCAGGGCTACTTCCCCAAACCATTTGATGTCAATAATTTAAAGTCGAGCCTCAAAGCCAGCTTTGTATAGTAGTTTGTAGTCTTGGTATTCCAGTTATTATTGTTGCTCATTCTTCTTTATTTCCCCAAAATATTTTTATATTTCATTTGCCGAACAATTGCGTTTTATTTCTTGTTGATGAGGAAATTTAAACCCACAAAATATGTTCAACAAACTTGTAAACAAAAAACCTGGCAAGAGCGCTAATGTTAGTCAACCACTTATGTTTCTGGTTGGAGGAGCCTTAGGTGCAGTTGGTACCTATCTTTTCGCAACGGAAAAAGGTGCGGCATCGCGTAAGCAATTGGCGGAGAAGGCCAATAAACTATCTGAAAATGTAACGGCGTATGCAAGCTCTGTAAAAGATAAATGGGCTTATGCCAAAAACGGTACGGAGCAAAGCGCGGAGAAGGAATCTGAAAATGGTACTGCACCAATCGCTACTCAAACCGAGGAGGAGGCGCCAGTACTCACCAAAGCGCAAAGCATGGTAAATCATTTAAAACATACCAAAACGAATACCAATAACGAGCCATCGTAAGGCTTTGTATATTGGTATAAAATAATTGCCACCTTGTTTATTTACAGGGTGGCAATTATTTTTTGTTGCATGTTTTTTATCCTGGTATTTGTTCAGCAAACATTTCTTCTTCATGCTTACTATAATAAGTACATAGCATAGCTTCAATATCTACTATCCATTTATCTACACCCGCAGCAGCAGCTTGCTTGCAAAAAGTCAGGTAATCTGTTTGCCCTTGCTGGTGAATGCTGAGCGCATGCTGTAAGTCTTCGGTAGCAGCCTTGTCGGCAATGTCTACAGGCTCCCATTTAGCCGGCGCATGCAGTTGCTGGTCGTCAACACCTAAATATAGTATATGTCCATCGGCTACAAAGTGAATGTAGCTGCGTATACCTAAACCTTTCAAAAGCTTAATGTAGTTTGGAAAATCAGCTCCGCTTTTTACCGTTGCGTGTGCTTCCTTTATTTGTTCTATCGTGAACATGTTGTGTGTTTTTGAGAAAAATTATTTCTAAATTATAATGGTGCAAATTAATTGTTTTAGCATCACTAACTAAACAATCCTTAATACTTGCTGCTCCAAAATTTTTATTAATGAAAGCACTGTGCAAGGCATAATACCAGATTTGTTTCTTTATTATGCCATAGCCTTTCGCTTGATTAATTAGGTATTAAAACAATGGTGCCTTAAAAATTGGGATTTGGACTATCGATTTTGGAACTTATTTCCGCCATTTATCAAAATTTCTTGTAGCTACAACAAAATATTATAAGCGGCGGTAAAACACACCTTTTTTGCTGGCAATTTGATTGGTTGAGCGGCGTTTGCCGACGCATCTTTGCATCATCAAACAACGATACAAAAACAAACCAACAATCAAATAACCAACCAATTAAAATTTCAAAAAAATGAAAAAAATTCTTTTAGTAGCCGCTATCATTACTGCATCTGTTGCTTCTTTTGCTCAAACATCTTCTACTTCAAACCTGAAAGTAAATCTTGCAGACATCATGACCATCGAAGTGTTGACAAAGGATGTAACTATCAATATTACAACGGCTCAGGACTATATAAACGCTGCAGAATTAACCGGTGTAAAAGTAGCTATGCCCAACCATTTGAAAGTAGTGAGCAACGGAGGTTTTAAAGTAAAAGCAGCTGCAGGCAATTTGCTAGGTTCAAGCAGCGCAGGTATTATCGAGTCGGATAAAATACAATTGGATGTAGTAGGGTATACCAAATCATCAAGCAACACCAGCGGCGAGTTGACAGGTTTAACGCAAGGTCTGGCTCACAATTTGGCTACCAACGCAGCTAATGCACTTATATCTACTGCATCAATAGGCGGCGGTACTGTAGGCACGGTATTCAATGTAGACTATACTTTGAAAAACGTAAAAAACATTGCCAACCTTCCGGTAGACGAATACAAAACAACCATTACTTACACTATTGAAGCCAACTAAAATATGGTTACCTATCCTGACCTGAATGAATTAACCTGCTTGATGGATGCCTTAGCAGTAGCGCTAGCTGCGCATCAGGCTTATGAAAACAACGATACAGTAGCAATACAACTCAAAAGCCAGGAACAATTAAGTGGTCAAATACTGAGGGGTAAAGTAAGTGAAGCAAACCAGCATTACCTGTTATTAGAAAAAACACCACCACAGTTTATGCTGCCCATCTTCTACGATTGGATAGCTGAGCTAAAAATTCTTGAAGCTGAATAATATACAAACCGTGCTCTTTGGGTGCGGTTTTGTTTTTGTTTGGGGTGAGGGGAGTGTTTAATTCTTATGTAATATTTTACAACTGCTGTTCGTCGCGTCTCTCTGTGCAAAAATTAAGTATAATTTCAGAGTATGGTATAATAACAACACCGTTAAATTTAGCTTCTTTTGGGAAGTTTCGTCGCTTTTATTGTAGTGAAATACTTCAGGATAGTGAGATAGTTCTATTATTTAATGTTATTAGATTACCCTTTTAAAGTTTGCAAACAACGAATCGACGCTTTTGGGGACAAATCGCAGAAGTTTCGATTCGTTTGGCTGAGTGATAATGCTCAGTTCGATAAGAATCAAACCAGAAATTTAAATCTACCTAAGTTTGGATTTTGTCAATTATGATCGAGTGTTTATTTCTTTTGATAACTAATGGTGTTGGGAGCCTTATATCATCACTATGAGTTAATAATTCGCTACCAATTTTTCTATCTTGTGCATTGTAAGGTAAATGAAACGTGTAAAGAGGGAATTCAACATACATCCGACGAATAGCTTCGATATTATCATACGATAAAACCCACTTAAATCTTGCCTCGAATTCCAAATATCGTGACAATTCTAAATGATCTTTGTGCTTGTAATAATTTAGATACAGTGCTTTTCCTTGATCATAATAAGGGGGATCTAAATATGCAATTGTATTATCAGGTAGTGCTTTTAAAAATCTTAGTGCATCTAGATTTGTGACCTCAATTTTTTGTTTTAAAGCAATGATCTTTTCGAGTTTATTTCTTAGTGTAGGTTTATTAAATCTACAATCAATCTTATATGATGCGGCGTCTTGACTATCAGGGTCTTGTCCACCAATCGGACCAGCATTGAGAATTCCCGATCGGTTAGTTCGAGACAAGTAAAAGGTTGCAAATCCTAATTCAAAACATGGATATGCAGATTGCTTAAATATTTTTCGTTGCAACTGCCATTCTTTGAGATTTATATCTATTTTATCAAAAAGATCAAGAAACCTGTCGCTTTCTTTCAGTAAATAAAACCAGAAAGAAAATATACCTATCGCTGCGTCGTTAATTTTAATACCTTCAACACAATTTTCCAATAGCAAATTGATTGCTGTACCGGCTCCACCTGCATATGCCTCTGCGTAGATAACCCTACCAAGATTGTTTTCTTGCAGGATGTTCTTGAAAAAAGGCGTCATTACTGACTTTCCCCCTGGATATCTTAATGGAGTGTTGTTCATTTCAACATTTCTAACGATAATTCTTTTGCAAATTTATTGTATAGTTTAATAAAATTTCGCACAAATTCATCTGCTTGAGGTTTATTATCCTTTATCCAAGGGTTAATTACCTTCGAGGCATTTCTACCCTAATACGGAAGATGTGAATTGAACCATAATTTTGCATTATCCCTACTAATAATATCATCAATTTTGTAGTCACGAAAGCAATATTGCTTAGTAAAGTCCTCATTAATATTTTTCCATACTGGGGATTCATCGTCCAATTTATCTAGGTATTCAGCAATTAATCTTTCGACAGGAAATGAAGTAGGGAGTGCTAATGCATTGGGTAATGCTTCGACTTTTTTCCATACTCTGTGGTCGTTACGAACGTCTCCATCGAGAAAAATAATTGAATTTGGAAACGTGAACGAGTTGACTTTTTTTTGAGCAAGTTCAATTAGTAAACTATTGCTGAAACTGCTTATTTCTACAAATTTAACTTTATTAGATAAAGTTTTTAGAAGGCACTTTGTAAAAAATATTGCCTCTTTATCTTCCGCATAGGCTGACAGCTTGAACTCTTTTCTATTACTAATAGAAACATTAAGTCGATTCCTGATAGTGGTTATTTTGGGGTCATGAATAATTTTAATTTTATTATTTATTTTTTCTAAAAAAAGCAATTTGATTTGACCTTTTGAGGAAATATTTGAATCAGCACTTTTTTGCAGTTCGCAAACTTGTTCTAACATAGAAGTCGAGTGCGTAGTGATTATTATTTGTATCTGGAATTTGGAAGCAAAGGTGCGTAATGCTTCAATAAGTTTGTACTGGGATCCAGGATATAATGTTGCGTCGATTTCGTCAATCGCAAGTATGCCTCCTTGATAAGCTTTTGGGTAATTATCCTTTAATCGTTTGAATGAAAGTATCGCCAATAAAATTTTACCAACATTATCTTGTCCTGCAGAGTTTTGATTCCAATCGTAAAAGCTAGTACTGACTCCAATTGTATTTTTATTTGTGCTTTCTATATACTCAGTTTTTGTTGTAACATCCAAACTGATTAAAATTTGGTTATGATATCTTTTTAAGAAATCTACCTCGTCCTTTGAGAGTTCAATTCTTTTACTTGTAGTAATTTTCAAATCTTCTCCGATAGGAAGCAATCGTTTTAGGCTTAAAAATATAACTGGAAGTTGAATGTAGCCAGACCCTTCACTTCTATCACCCTTTTTCCAAAATCTGATTTTGTTTTCTCTCTTTATACTTTCTACGGTGAATGGTTCTGGATTAGACTTTAGATAAAGTGTCCATTCATGAGTTTTAGGTAAATCAAAATGAGGAGAAAGTCTAAATTTTTCAGCAAAACCAGATTTGTAGTTTCCTCCAGATAATGGTTTTTCATCTATCATAGGGTTTGTACTGTTTGTAATAGTAAATGGTTGAGTTAAGATTCCCAAAATTGTCGTCTTTTGAGTTCCATTCTGGCCTGCTATTACTGTTAGTTGAGATCCCAAATCAAAACTAACGTCTTCAAATCCTCTAAATCTTATAATGTGAGCTCTGTTAATTATCATTTTTACAGCATCGTTTAAAATGTCGCTATAAATATAAGTTTTCAGATTAGTTTATAAGTAATATTGAAGCTTTATTTTTGAAATGTAGTTTAACATGTCATTTACATTTTCACTTGTAGTTAATATTTAAGGATCATACCTGCTTTTGTCGTTGTGGATTACGGCAGCAGATTATAAGTGTCGAAGTTTCTTCGTTTTGGTTTTAGGGAGAAACTATTAGTTTGAGTATATATTCAAGAAATCGCATACTCTTTCTGTATTTTGTGTTCTTTAGTTGCTCTATCGTGAGCATGATGACTGTGCATTTAAGAATCATATCTTCTGCATATCAACCACTTACTTTTTCTTTAGTCAACATCAACTTTTATCGCTCTACAATTGCAATTCATTTCATCAATTTTAGGGTTTCATTTTCCCATTTATCAAAATTTCTTGTAGCTACAACAAAATATTATAAGCGGCGGTAAAACACACCTTTTTTGCTGGCAATTTGATTGGTTGAGCGGCGTTTGCCGACGCATCTTTGCATCATCAAACAACGATACAAAAACAAACCAACAATCAAATAACCAACCAATTAAAATTTCAAAAAAATGAAAAAAATTCTTTTAGTAGCCGCTATCATTACTGCATCTGTTGCTTCTTTTGCTCAAACATCTTCTACTTCAAACCTGAAAGTAAATCTTGCAGACATCATGACCATCGAAGTGTTGACAAAGGATGTAACTATCAATATTACAACGGCTCAGGACTATATAAACGCTGCAGAATTAACCGGTGTAAAAGTAGCTATGCCCAACCATTTGAAAGTAGTGAGCAACGGAGGCTTTAAAGTAAAAGCGGCAGCAGGCAACTTGTTAGGTTCAAGCAGCGCCGGTATTATCGAGTCGGATAAGATACAATTGGATGTAGTGGGTTATACCAAATCATCAACCAACACCAGCGGCGAGTTGACAGGTTTAACGCAAGGTGTGGCACACAATTTGGCTACCAGCGCAGCTAACGCACTTATATCTACTGCATCAATAGGCGGCGGTACTGTAGGTACTGTTTTTAATGTAGACTATACTTTGAAAAACGTAAAAAACATTGCCAACCTTCCGGTAGACGAATACAAAACAACCATTACTTACACTATTGAAGCCAACTAAAATAGGCTTACCTATCCTGACCTGAATGCACCAATCTGCTTGATGAATACCTTAGTATTGGAAATAGCAGACCTTAAAATCTACATGCTGAATATAAAACAAACCGCGTTCTTTGGACGCGGTTTGTTTCGTTTGGACGTTTGTATAAGTTTTGTTGTTAAGTACGGTGGCGTCGCTTATCGGTGAAATTAAATAAGAATAAATTGTAGAGAATCAAAATTAATGCTGGAATGTTGTATAATAATGTGCTGCTGGGTTTCTGGACTTTTAAATTTGCTTTAGCTTGTAGTTCCTATATGCTATTTGTAAAATGGCACAAGAACACCGCGTATAGCTCGGCTGCATTCTTGTGCCATTTCGGCTAAATTTACAGCCACCAGATTGAAAAATTAAATCAGGTGCCTGTTCTAATCCAATTTAATAAAATTGCCTTACCAGCCTTAATGTTTAACAATAACTTTCTTGCTTGCATTTAGACCTTTACTGTTGCTAACATGTAGCAAATACAAGCCTTCAGGTAGGTTCTCAACGTTTAATTTAAAAGTCTTATCACGTTGCGTAAAATTTACTACTGTTTGCCCAATGGGGTTTACCAAAGTAAAGGTATAGTTGTCTGTTTCTTGTAAAGCTATAGTAAGCAAAGTGTTTGCAGGATTAGGATAGGTGCTGGTCTGGATTGTGCGCAACTCCGCTACACTTGTTCCATCACATGTTATGGTCAGCAATTGTTGTTGAGTCGCGCTATTACCTGCACTGTCAGTATAGGTCCAGATTAAGGTATAATTACCTGCAGTTGTATAAGTAAGCGAGTCTGTTGTTCCGTTTACCGTTCCAAAACAATTATCCGTAGCTGTAGGCGGTATTAATATGTAAGGACAAGTTACATTAAGTTCGGGAAGCTGAGCTATATCTGGTACTGGTGCTGTTGTGTCAGCAATGGTCAATAGCTGGATCTGGGTGATAGAATCCGTACCCAATACGTATTTCCATTCTACAATGTAACTGCCTTGTGCCTGATAGGTCAATTGCTGGGTTACACCAGTTACAGTATTGTTGCCCAATAGTGCTACCGGAGCATCAAGTGTTATACCGCACTGTGCGTATAATGATGGGAGATTGGTCGTGTCCCAGCTACTAAAAGGCCATGTAGTTAAAAACAACTCATTTGGAATAGCTGCACCGGTAATGGCACCGGAATCTATTTTGCTAAAGTTAGTCCCATCAATTATTTCAAACAAACCCGGTGCTACAAATGCACCAGCAGCGCTATACGCAAAATCTCCACTTACAGGGTCTACAGCAAAAGAACGGTCATACATAACAGAGAATCCTGTAAATGCAGTCGTGTAAACAGGTGCAGTGGGAACGACCTGCGTACCCACATCATAGATATAAAAACCTGAACCGGAAACAAAATACAATTTGTTAGGACCTACGCGGAGTAATTTTGCATTGGTGAAACCATTGAGCAGGATGGGTGCGCTTACCGTATTGTTGTTGTTGACCTCAATTTTTACGATAGCGTTAGTGGTACCACTTTTACCGAGCAGCCAAAGGCATTGGTTGGCTGTATCTTTTACCATGGTATTAATAGCAGTAAGTCCTGTAACGATAGATCCCGATGTCGTTTGTGTAGCGGTATCTATGCGCACAACTTTGGTTGAATTAGCTACGTACATAGTCGCATTGTAACCAATCATGGAGTGTACGCCAGATGCAAAATGGTTACCAGGATCTGCTACGTTGGCGATAGTCTGGTTATCTATATCTACATACCTGACTACATTCGAGTTAGCGGCCAGTATATAGGCTTTATGGTCGCTAACCATACCACATCGCTGTAAACCCGCTCCCAGGACAGATGATACCGTAAACACGGTATCCATATTGGGATAGTTGACCACTGCAAATTTCAAGGGTTGACTGCCCTTGCCACATACAATTGCTTTCGTGTTCCAAAAGTCAAAATCCTGCAACACATCTACACCTGTGCTTATGTTGTTTGCATTTTGATACAATGGTCCCTGTACTATTGGGTTTGTCTGGTTTTGACGTAGTACCCGAAACACATCACCGTTTGGTGTCCCAAAGTTACCTTCAGCCACCACTGTAAGTCTGTAATTTTTTGCTTGTTGGGCAATGCCCAGCGTAGCGACGCCCAGCGTCATAGAAAGTAAAAATAGCTTCCTCATTATTCCTCATTTAAAGTTGACAGTTTCATGAACGGCCGAATTGCAGAAGAATAAGAAGTGATTGCGACACTGGAAATTACACACAGGAAGACAGTTCACCATTGTTCTTTCTCCGAAAACAATCAGGCAATTACATTGAGGCAGGTCTCCTGGCTCAGCCGCCTTATTTAAGCCTTCCCGGAAAAACTCCAGTGACATTATTTAAATAAGTTTATTGCAGCTTTACAGTTGCGGGAACAGCTTTCGTTTTACACGAAATTCCCTTTTAATTTCTCTTTCAAGAAAACCAAAATGCGCCGCAAAGATAGCAGAAAACCTTGTCTGCTTTAGAAAATCTGGTAACTATTTTGGTGTATCTCACTATAATACTTTTTTGTTACGGACATGCTTATTAGCAATCGTACAATTGTTGTCAGATGAAGTTTATTATATATTTTCTCTGCTGCGCTGTAGCGCTAGATTGTACTTAACGGAGACCTAAGGACAGCTTAGGGGGCTGCGGAAGACTAAGAAGCGTGGGGTGCCGTCCATAAAGGCAAACACGCGCCTGCATTGTAATTTCTGTTTTTCAAATTGCACTACGCATGCATACAAAAAGGGAGGCTCCATGCAGTGCCTCCCTTTGCAATGTAATTTTATTTTACTCTTTTACTAACTTATGACCATAAATGGTCTGGCTGTTAGCTGCTTTAAGATATATCCAATAAATACCAGCTGGCAACTGACTGCAATCGATAGGTTCTGGGTTTTGGATCGTGCTGTTCAGCATCAGTTTTCCGCTAATGTCAAATAACTGCACGCTGAAATTTTCTTTGCTACCTTCAATGTATAGTAGATCGCGCATTGGGTTAGGATAAATTTTGATTTGGCTTTGGTCTTTGATGTTTATTATAGAAGTGCTTGAATCGGTTGTTGGCGGCGTTTCTGTACCACGCTCCAAAAACCGCATTACCACCGGAAAAATGGAGTCTGCGGCTTTATTGTCTCTTTTGCCATGACCCGCCAGCATGATCCTATTATTACTTTGCAAACCCAAATGATCAAAATGGTCATAAGCCTCCCTTGAATCTGTGATGTAGCTGAGCGGATTAGCAAAGGTCAGGTCTTCTGTTCCATCTGCATTAAAGCGTTGCAGCATATATGGAGCAGTCACTCCCGTGTCGCTCATCCCGCCAACCAAAAGCTTTTCATTTTGCAGCTGAGCATCATAAGTGTACCAATTGTCATATTTTATATTCGGTACTGCTAATCTACCGTTTTGTCCGTAACTGTTATTCAGTAGGCCATTGCTGTTGAATTTGTAAACCAATACCGATTTTACGCCTGTAGAACCGCCGTTAGTAGCACAATTGATATAAATATTACCATTAGCATCCACCTCAATGTCCTTGTTATGGAGGTATAGGCGCTCACTATTAAAGATTGGTATAATCACTTTACCATTCGTTCCAAAATTGGTTTGTAAAACGCCATTTTCATTGAATTTTGCAAGGAAATTTATTCTTTCAGAAGTAGTAGCATTATAGTGATTGCCCGCAACTAAAAATGAATTGTCGCTCAAAACTTTAATCATGCTGTAAGACACGTAGTCGTTAAGGAAACCCAGATTGGGAAGGAGGGTACCATTGGTGCCAAAGCTGTTGTCCACGCTTCCATTGGCATTCAAGCGAGATATTGAACCTACACTGGGCGCAATATTATCAAAATTCATACCGCAAAGCAAGATTTTGTTAGTGCTTTGCACGCCCAATACGCCTAAGCTATGCCAGACTAATGGTCCAGAGTTGAACAGTACTTTACCGTTGGTTCCAAAAGTGTTGTCAAATGAGCCGTCGTTGTTGAGTTTATAAACGACCATTTGAGAAGGATACGTCGTCGAACTTTTGCCTGCATATATTATTTTATTGTCAGGCAGCGCAATGAGTTGGTCCATGTCCAGCATGGGTAAACCATCTGAACCACTCAGGAAAATTTTATGCCCAGTGCCGGCAAAAGAACTGTCTAAGGAGCCATCGGCTTTCATTCGGGTAATGGCATAATGCCCTCCCGAGATGCCGTGTGGCTGAAATAATGGCGACTGATTGCCTGCAACAAGAATTTTATCGTCTGGCGCAATGGTCATATTTCTCACGTTGTAAGTTCTGTATTGGAGGGGACCCCAAGGCGGATTATTACATACCTGAACACCACTGTTGGCAAAATAAGGATCTAAAAAATAAGGATTTTGGTTTTGGGCTTGGGTTGAAGAAGCTGTGAGGCCTAAGCCAAGGCATAAAAATAATACTGATCTCATGATAAAAGGGTTTGGATAATGGTTAGTTTAGAAAATGGCCATTTTAAATTTGAAAAATGCAAAAGACGGACCTCATCACAAAGTGCGCCTTTTGCAAAAAATCAGCTCTTATTGTTTCACTATTTTATGGCCATAAACAGTTGGGCTGTTGGCTGCTTTGAGATACAACCAGTATGCGCCGGCTGGCAATTGACCGCAATCAATGGCTTGTGTTCCTTTGATGTTGCTGCTTAATATTAACTTGCCACTAATGTCAAAAAGCTGCACGCTGAAATCTTCTTTGATACCTTCAATATATAGTAGATCGCGCATTGGATTAGGATAAACCTTGATCTGACTTTGATCTTGGATGTTTACTACAGAAGTGCTTGTATCGTTTGTTGGTGGCGGTTCTGTGCCAAGCTCCAGAAAGCGCAGCGCTACCGGGAAAATGGAATCAGCTACTTTACTGCTTGGTTTGCCATTGCCACCCAGCATGATGCTGTTGTTGGTTTGCAAACCCAAGTGATATAAGTGGTCATAAGTTTCTCGCGTTGCCGTGAGCTCGTTTGTTGGATTGGCAAATGTCAGGTCAGGAGTGCCATCGGCATTTAAGCGTTGCAAACTATAGGGCGCATTCATTCCGGTATCGGTCATGCCGGCCAATAAAAGTTTGTCTCCCTGCAGCAATGCGTCATAGCCATACCAGCTGCTAAATTTGATGTTGGGTACCGTCAATCTACCATTTTGCCCATAGCTGTTTTCAAAAACACCGGTACTGTTAAATTTAAACACCAACACCGACGAAACTCCGGTAGAGCCGCCATTGGTGGCGCAGTTGACGTAAATATTGCCATTGTTGTCCACGTCAATCTCTTTATTTTGGAAAGATAAGCGCTCATTGTTGAGTAGTGGCAAAATCACTTTTCCATTGGTTCCAAAATTGGTTTGTAGTGTGCCATCAGCATCAAATTTTGCAATAAAATCATGCGTAATCTCAGTGGTCGTAGTAGCTTCAGTATGCGTGCCTGCTACCAAAAAAGAATTATCACCCAACACTTTGACCATCCAATACCGCACATTGTTCGTATTGAAGCCAAGATTGGGTATGAGCACCCCATTGGTGCCAAAACTGTTGTCTAAAGCTCCATTAGTATTCAGTCGGGAAATAGAGGTGGTAAAAGGCGTTTGGGGGCCGCTATTGCTTCCAAAAAGTAAAATTTTACCAGTGTTTTGCACGCCCATATTTTGCAAATTGCTCCACATAGCAGGACCAACACTAATAACAGCTCTTCCATTGGTGCCAAATGTATTATCAAAGCTGCCATCGGCATTCATTTTAAATACTACATACCTCTCTATCGGATTGGACGCCTGACTGCCAGCATAGAGCATTTTATTATCAGGCAATATTTTTAGGAAATTCATGGTTAAGATAGGATTACCATTGTCTCCACTCGAAAACACTTTGTGTCCATTTACAGCAAAACCACTATCCATAGTGCCATCAGCTTTCATTCTGGTAATGGCATAGTGCCCTCCAGAAATACCAAGAGGAGAAAATAGCGGACTTTGATTGCCTGAAAATACAATCTTATCATCAGCACCGATAGTCATCGTTCTTACATTATAAGTTCTATACTGAAGCGTTCCCCAAGGTGGATTGGTGCCCACAGCAACGCCACCATCGGCAAAATTAGGATCTAAAAAATAAGGATTTTGGTTTTGCGCCTGAGCAAAAGAGGTAGTCAGCCCTAAACCGATGCATAAAAATAAGATTGATTTCATCATAAAACGGGGTTTGTTCAATTAGGTAAGACCGAGAGAAATACACTTGCGTTGGTCGTGCGTTGAATATAATTAAGGATAAAGTGTTCTGGAAATCAATCAATTGCAAAAAAAAGCAGATTTCAAATCTGCTTCATCGCTAATTCGGAATATGTTTTGGAATGATTTCCAATAGCCATTACTCAAATCATATCGCCAAATCAGCACCTTTTCGGAGTAATAGACATTTGTGTTATTTTTTAATTAGACGTTTAGTCCGAGTGGACATTTGTGGTGATGTAATTTTGAGGAAAATGATTTCTTTGGTTTTAAAATAATTGACCTTTGTTTTGTTAATTGAAACGGAAGCGGCCCCCGATCTTTGCAGCGTTCTAATCACCTGCTGCTGTCTCTACGTCTTCGTACAGGACAAACAAAAAACTAAGGGTAGCAGATAAAATAAATAAATACCTTAACACAAATTCACAACCTTATACAATGCGCGACGTTGGCTACAAAATATAATATAAAGTAAGGCGGGGGGCGTGAGACGAAAGTGAGTTTTTGGGTGCGGTAGCGGGGCTTATTAGAAATCGTACTATTGTTGTAAGATGAACTTAATTATATATTTTTCTGCTGCGCAGTAACGGTAGCTTTTCCTTTACGGAGATGTAAGGATAGCTTAGGAGGCTGCGGAAGACTACCAAGAGCGGGGCTTATGTGTTAGCAGCGAGCTTTAAAATCTGTTTGCTGAAACATCCAACGCCAACAAGCCCCATCGGGGCTACATGTTGGTAGCCCTAAATATCCGGAGTTAAAAGCGTGCCGTAGGTACGCAATGTTTTACGATTGTAAATAAGTTTTCCTTGCGCATGTAGTACATCGTTTGAACGCGATTAATGGCGCGTTGCACAATAGAGCGCTTGTGTTATCAGCGAGGCAGCCCTCTTATTCTCGTAAAATAAAAAGGGCCCAAGAACGCCGCGCTAAAGCTCTGCTGCATTCTTACGCCAAGGCGAGCTTATGTGTTAGCAGCGAGTTTTAAAATCTGTTTGTTGAAACATTCAATACCAACAAGCCCCATCGGGGCTTACATCTTGGTAGCCCTAAATATCCGGTGTTGAAAGCGTGCCGTAGGTACGCAATGTCTTATGATTGTAAATAAGTTTTCCTTGCTCCTCAGTATATAGGTTGGACGTGAATTCAATTGCTGGCCTTGTGGGAGAGGGCTCGTGCGTCAACAGCGAGTTTTTGCGCGCGGTAGCGGGACGTTTCCTTAAAGCTGTAAATAAGGTACAGCAATCAATGGCAGACAGAAGACACAAGTCTTTTATGGTCCACAAAAACTTTATCACTCAGTTGGATAACAACATTGTATTACTACAAAACAACGTCAGCATACCTTTAGGCGCAAGCTATCGTGAGCTATTTTTGGAGCACATGCTTATTATATAGTACTTGCAAACTTTTTAATACGAATGCCTTTTGGGGAGGATGGCGGAGTGCAATCGCTACTTGGCGTGATTCGCCATTAAGCTATCTTTGCGCTGTATCGTTGCTACGTTGCGTATCGCAGACATTTTTTTCATAATAGAGAAGGGTATAGCTGCAACATAATTAGTCTTGGTATAGCACCTAGAACGTATCGCTGCATGAAAATGATAACAGATAGCCAGATGATCAATGTTTTTATCCTCTGTTGGCATGTGTAAAGTTTATTTTTGCTGAATTTTCTTTAGTTATACAGCAGGTTAAACTACTGCTCTGTAGGACTAGATCTTTCAGACAAAAACAACAACAATTAAGAAGAATAATAACCAGCATGAAAAAATATTTGATCCTTATTATTGCTTTTCTGACCACCTTTTCTTCACTCGCACAGGTTGATAAAAATTCAGACCTCTATAAAACTATTCTTAAGCAAGATAGCCTGCTGTTCGATGTCGGCTTCAATAAGTGTAACATTCGACAGGTGGAGAAGCTACTCAGCGACAGCTTAAAATTCTATCACGATAAAGACGGAATTTCCGGTAAACAAAAATTCATTTCCGACTTGAGAAAGGGAATTTGCAACGACGTAGCAAAACGTAATGTAAAACGATTTTTAGTTAAAGAAAATACGGAAATATTCCCACTATACAAAGACGGAGTACTGTATGGTGCTGTCCAGAATGGCGCACACCTATTTTCAGAAAAAAGGGAGAGCCAGGCGGGCATTGCAAAATTTACCAATGTCTGGCAGTTAGAAAATAAGGAATGGAAACTGACCAGCTCCTTTAGTTTCGACCACAAGGCACACGAAAACAGAAGAACAGAACATCAAATTTTTGACAACGAAGCAGAGATAGAACAATGGCTCAAAGAAAATAAGGTACCCGCTTTAGGCATTGGAATCATTGGAAATGGTAAGCTGCAACAGGTTAAAGTGTTTGGCGAAATTTCAACAGGTGTTACAGCCCCTTACAATGCTATATTCAATGTGGCATCTTTAACCAAACCGGTAACCGCTATAGTTGCCTTGAAGTTGGTTAGTTTAGGAAAATGGGATTAAGACGAGCCTGTTTATAAATATTGGACAGACCCGGACATCGCCAATGACCCTTACAGCAAAAAAATAACTACCAGAATTATTTTGAGCCATCAGACAGGATTTCCCAACTGGCGCTGGATGAATAAAGACCAAAAGCTCAACTTCCAATTCGAACCCGGAACAAAATATCAGTATTCGGGAGAAGGGTTGGAATATCTGCGCAAAGCATTGGAAAAGAAATTCAAAAAATCTTTGCAACAGCTTGCGGAAGAACTGATTTTTCAACCATTGAAAATGACTGATACCAGATATGTTTGGGACAAGAATGGGTAGTTTGCAATATTACTTATTAAAAAATGACAATGAAAGTGCATTGAAATATATGGATATGTGTGCCATTTTAATGAGAAGAATATTATTAAACATTAGGCAGGAAAAGATTACCATAGCGGAAGAAATGGAAGTATTAGATAGTTATATAGGATTGCAACAAATGCGTTTTGCTAACTCATTTAGTTATAAATTTATTATTGCTAAGGATATAAATCAAGGCACTTGTATTCCACCTATGTTGTTGCAACCTTTTGTTGAAAATGCAATTGAACATGGTTTAAAACCTTTATCCAAAACAGTTGGAGGCGAGCTCACAGTGAAAATTGAACTTTCTGAAGACAAAGAACAGATTATACTTATAGTACAGGATAATGGTGTTGGTATGGGTAAAAAGAAGCGTTCATTAATTTTGGAACATGAGTCGATTGCGATATCTGTTACAGAGCAAAGAATAAAAAGATTGTCGAGTTCAAGCAAAATATTGATAGAGAGTAATACAATGGACCAGGATTCTATACCTGGAACGCGCGTAACAATTCACATTCCCAATAACCAACCATCAAATGCTTAACTGTCTTATTGTTGAAGATGAGCTTAACGCTGCTGAAGTATTAAAAATGCTGCTTCAGCGTAGTGCTGCTGCATCCATAAAAATAATAGGAGTAGAACGCTCTGTTGCTGATGCTATATCCCGTATAGATGAATGTAAACCATCATTAGTTTTTATGGATGTTAACATCTTGGATGGTACCGCATTTGATGTCCTTGAAAAAATAAAGCACAAAGATTTTTATCTAGTTTTTACTACCGCATTCGATCAGTATGCTATCAAGGCATTTCAATATAGTGCGTTAGATTATTTATTAAAACCAATTGATACTTCTTCGCTGGTTGAATTGTTGAATAAAATAAATAATCTCGAATTGAGGTATGCCAACCTCATACAAATAAATCACGCCGGACATCATTTAGAGATGATACCCCAATCAATATTGATATCAACTCAAGAAGGTATTCATATTATACAGAATGAAGAAATAATTAGGTGCAAAACCTCTGGCTCTTACACAACTTTTTACAAAGCAGATGGCAAAAATATATTGGCTTCAAAATCACTAACAAGTTTCGAAAACATACTGCAGGCACCAAAGTTTTTAAGAGTTCACAATAGTCATTTAATCAATACTTCGAAAGTTAAATTGTATGATAGAAAGGGCTTTGTAATCATGATTGATGGCTCCAAAGTTGAAGTCTCACGCAATAAAAAAGTGTTGCTAATGGAAGTCCTATCAAATCTTAAACGAATGTAGCCAACTACATTGTAATTTATATTTTGCCTACACAACTTTCAGTTATAAAATACAATTTATGTCAAAGGATTAGCTCCCTATCACTAATTACCAAATGCCTACTACTTTAAGCCAAATGCAAACCGAAATAAACAGAATACAAACTGGATTTCTTATTTGAAGATTGTGGCATAAGATTTGCACCATATTGGAATAATAACTGTAAAAAAGCTACACATGGTATTGGATGAGAGAATTGGCTTTAATATGTCAAGTTTTTAAATCAATAAAAGTATTGTTTAATTAATACTTCAAGGCGCTTTATGGTTGTGTTCACTTAAATGTTTTGTGTAAGTATGAGCGATAGATTTCAAAAAATGCCAGACTCAATTATGTTACCCACTCAAGAGGGTATTCATATTGTGCAGACTGAAGATATTATCCGTTGTGAAACATTTGGTTCCTACACAACCTTTCATCTTATCAATGAGAAAAAAATTATACTCTCTAAATCGCTTAGCAGTTTTAAAGATGTGCTATTTGCACCATTTTTCCTTAGGGTACACCATTCCCATCTTGTTAATTTTTCGAAAATAGTTTTGTATCAACGAAAAGGTATTTTAAATATGGCAGACGGAGCGGCTGTGCCAGTATCCAGAAGTAAAAAAGTAATTATTAAGCATCTACTTGAAAGTAAACTAAGAGTATAAAAAATACTATTTTAATTGTGACCTAGTAGTATTTCATATATTTGTATACCACCTGCTCTTCGTAGTTTTCCGCAGCCTCCTAAGCTGTCCTAACGTCTCCGTAAAGGACAATCTACCGCTACTGCGAAGCAGACAAAATATATAATAATTCATCTTACAATCCCGCTACCGCACGCAAAAACTCGCTGCTGACCCACGAGCCTCTGCGTGTGTCCCATAAGGCTAGCAATTAAATTTGCGTCCAAACGATATACTTGGGGCTTGGAAACCTTATCTACAATCACTGAACATTGCGTACCTACGGCACGCTAAAATAATGTGTATGCTTGGGCTACCAACATGCAGCCCCGATGGGGCTGTCTATTTTCGACATTGAATTATCAAATGGATAAGACACCCATGTCACATGAAATAATTTGTTTCATTGTTGATTTAGGCATCTGAATATTAAGGTTAGACTTTATCATCCATTTCTTTTATTTGAAAGGCTTTATCAATCGATGTATCTAATAGGTGCAGCAGCCCGGATACTTCGGGTGCCTTTTTATCTAATTGGTCTCTATATCTATTATTATCTGTCCGCTATCACCGAGATAATATTTTAATAATTTTGGATAGAGGGCTGTACCTGTATCGGAATTAGTGAAGATTAAAAGCCCTTTCTTTGTTTTTGGGAAAATAAATACAATGGTTTGAACACCATTATCGGAACCACCGTGAGATAAAGCAAATCCATCATCGCCCAGATCATAAAACTCAAATCCCAAACCGAAGTATTTTCCTTTGGTGCTCGCTACCTGGTGTACAGTCATTTCTTCAAATACTTTTTGTGATAGCCCCTCACCATTCATTACACTTGCCAAAAAGATGCCATAATCTTCAATCGTTGTCAATAAATCATCAGCTCCATTAGGTAGGGTGTTCTTCACCATTTCATAAGCCTTGCCGTTGTTATCATAGCCTATAGCCAGTCTGGCAGTGTCCAGATTACATTATAAACAAAGTGCGGGTCCATCTGCATTTGTAAGAACTTACCTTCTAATAATAAATTTTCGTTTACTAAATTGATGGACAGCTGTTTTTCTAATTTTAAGGCTAACAAAGAAGTTTTATTTTCTTCTTCTAATCTATGTGCAATTTGCCGAGCATATTTGTTCTTAAATAAAAATATTACAACAAGAAGTAAGACTGCCAATATAAGCAATGCAATAATTAGGTTGCGCAAATTTCTGTTTCGATCTTGAAGATCCTTTTCTTTTTCTAATCTTACTATGTGATTTTGTTTGGTTTCCAATTCATATTGGGTATGAATTATTTCCAAATCCTTAGTAAGTACATCCAAATTTTTTAAAGCATCATATTTTCTATATAATGTATCAAATTGGTAATAAGCACGAAAGTCATTTTTAGCCACAGCAATTTTGCATAGAGAATTATAGAGCGCTGCTATAACTTTATTATTATTCGGGTCTGTAGTTTTAAGATAAGATAATGCTTCCCAAAACAAGGTGTTTGCTTCTTCATATTTCTTGGTCTCCAAAAGCCACTCACCCCTAACACCAAGTACGGTGCCATATAATTCTGATGCCGGATAAAGCATCACCAATTCTTTGGCTTTATCATTGTAAAAAAGAACTGAATCAATTCCGCCTCGGTAAGGTAATCTAGAATATAATAGCGGAAGTTCCAACCCTAAGACTTATGCTTTAGTGGCCAGCTTATCAGCTGCCGAACCTATTGCCACTTCTTCTTACTTAAGAGTACCCCAAAGTTCTAATATTTTCGACAGCCTAAGTGCAGGCACGCATTATGTTAGGGTTTATGATGCCTGTGGAAGCTACGTGACAAACTCAGTAACTGTGGGTAGCTTTACTCAGGTCAATCCATTTCCCAATGCGGGACTTAGAATTACTTATTGGTTATGTGATTCTTTAACCGGACAGATAGTACTTAATAATTTGAGTGATCATGTAGCGGCTACTACGGATTCTAATAAGAGATTATGGATTGTGTTTCCTGATGGATCTACAGATACGCTCTTAACCCCCACTACCTCTGGTACCGTTACCAATACTTTGTAAGTATTAGGTGGCAAGTTATCAAAGCTATAAGCACCAGTAGCACTTACTTCTCTTGTGGCCAATACTTTGCCAGTCATATCAGTAAGTACTACAAACACAGCGCCGCCAGCGTTAGTGCCAGCACCATTCACCATGTTATCAGTCATACCATTACCATCATTCCAGATATTGCCAGCAAGCGAAACAGCAGGTATTGTAGAATCACAGAATTGGCTATACAGCGTAATATTCGATGTTCTAATCACACAGTTACCAATAACTATAGTGCATTCGTAAGCACCAGCATTGACATCGGTAAATAGTTGGAAATTAATTTGACGAGTTGTGTCAGTAATAGCCACACCATTTTTCTTCCAAGAATATGTTGCATTTGCAAAACTAGGGATTGACAAGGTATAGGGCTGGTTTATACAAGGTTGATTGGTATTAGTTGTTAATACCGCTCCCAAGGCACCAACAGTAACATTATCAGTTTTAATATTACCGCATTTGTCCGTAATGCGCAAATCGTATGTTGCATTCGGTGTCAGACCCTCCAATAATTCTATTCCGGTTGAAGCGGTATCATGGGTAATCCACGCGGAACTTGCGCTTAATTTGTACTCAAGGCGGAAAGGAGCAGAACCATTAAATTCTAAAGAAACCTTACCTTCTGTAGGAGAACCTATTGGCGTCTCGCATATCATGCTCACTTTACGCGTGATATTAGGAAGAGAATTGGCAGGCATAATTTCAACAGTATCACTTACAACATCATACGTAGATGGGCTGCAAGCGTAATTAATTGGCCAGAAAACATTCAATTTGGCAACATATTTACCAACGTCTAGGTTGTTTACGGTAACTATTCCACCAGAACCGGAATATACGGGCGTAGCCACGCCAACTTTAAAGAGCTGAACGCTAGGTAATCCTGAACCATTATATGCTGAGTTGATAGTAACATTTCCTATACCAACAGTACCGCATAACTGGTCTAAAGAAATACCAACATTTTGAATTAAGGTAGATAAACCCGAAGCAACTGTAAAATCCAAGACTGCCGATGTGCTACATGCAGAATTAGTAATAGTGACAGTATTCGTGCCAGGTACTAAATTATAAAAATAGAAAGATCGATCAGAACTCCTTACCCCTACAGCACCTGCATTTGGGCCTCCAGTAATTGTTACTGTTGTAGAAGATGCGCTTAAACCAGGAAAATGGCCATTAAATTGAACACGAACAGTTGATTTTCCTGTTTCGTAAGTACAATTTTCTGTAGAAACTCCAGTAATATTTGTTGTTAAGGGCTCAGTGGCAGTCATTGCCGTAGCGGTTTGCGTATAAACTGGTGCACCACAAGCGTCAGTAACCGTTACCGTATAAGTAGCACCGTATGGTAGCCCGCTTACAGTAGCCGTTCTTGTACTATTTGAGCCAGAAGTAGTAAAGCTTGTATCGCTACAAACCAGCGTATAGGTAAACGGCACTGTCGTAAATTCATTCACAAATATCTGAACAGAAACAGTTCCATCCGGGTTTGTTACTGTTGGGCAATCTTCCTGCTTAAAAGCAATATTTCCTCCCGGTACACCGTTAATTAAGCCGTCATAGCAATACTCATCAACTACACCACAAGGTGTAGTCATGCGGATTAACAATCTTTGGTTTCTCGGAATTCTTATATCATTATTTGTTGAAGGTGATATCGTATCTGTAAACGCTGTAAGTTGTTCGCCAGCCTCAGCTAAACAATCATTGTCGGTGTTGTCGAAAACAGTAATGGTGACTCCTTCAGCCGGTAAATTAATGGATGAAATCCAGATTCCATTGGCCTTGAGTTGTACCCAAGCATCTATGTTAGGATTGGTTCCGATGCACTCAATACCAGTATAGGGTGCCCAAGGAGCCATATAGGTAAATTCTAGTCCTGCTGGATAAGGATTGCCAACTGTGATTTGCGAAGTTATAGCCTCTCCACAGGCATCTTTTACCCTAATATTCCAAACACCAAAAGATGTTTCAGGAACAATATGCGAAAAAGTGGTACCATAGGTCAAGGTAGGGTCTGGTGCATTGGCATTACCTTGCCAGTAAGCTACTTGCAGTGCCGTACTGCTACCTGGTACTGTTGTAACATTTATGGTGCCAGCAGTTGTTCCAGCACATATAGAGGTTACTGAAGCCGTAAATGAAAAAGGGACGTAAGTGTTTGCAATCGTAATAGCAGTATCTTTAAAGCACCCGCCTTCTTCTGGATTGTAGGCACGAACCACATAGGTTCCAGCAGAGAGGCTATAAAAATCGCCAGAGGAGATAGGTCCGATTATTGAGGTCGCCCCTGACATTATACTGTACTGAATATTTGCACCACCAGTGGCTGCAATATGAATTTCGCCTGTTCCCGGACAGCTTGCCGCAACAGATGTAGCAGAGGTAATTGTAGGCATAATGCAGTCTGCATTCGCTATTGAGCTACTCAACAAAATAGCTGAAAATATGGGCAGAGCTTTCTTCGAAAAGCTACACCAAATTTTTCGATAATGATTTTCACTCAACCATGTAATTTTCTCCATAAGGCAATGTTTTTTTACCTAAAATCAAATATCGTGCCAAAGAAAAAAAATACATTGCCAAACTTGTATTTGGTATAGTTTGGTTTGCATTGAGCCATTTTCACATCAATTCACATTTCAAAATATTCAATATCAATAAATTGAGTCCAATATAATCGATGCAAGAACTATATCCGAAATCATCCGATGTGGTACTTGCTATGATGGCATGGCTAGCTCAATTACACTAATAAACTTAAATAATATTGGTAGAAACACCTGACTTAATCTTAATTTAGGAAGACTGTATAGCAAGTTCAAACGGCATTGCAATACCTAAGCATCCGCTAACCATGATAAGTAATGGTACTAAGGAAAAAAGATAAGGCAGTTTGTGATGCACGGTAGGGGATAATTTTGAATGCCGTTACAGGCTCAGTAACAAGCTTTATTAAAATCTAAATTTAAATTCAGCATCGATGCTGAAGTTTGGAAGTCCAAAAGATACCGTAATGCTTAATGTATGGTTTGGACACAAAGTCAATTGCAGACGTTTCGTTAAACACACAAGTGGTTCGTGACCCATCAGCAAGTTTTTACGCGCGATAGCTGTGGGAATCTCCTGATCAATCTTTCGGAGTTTCCGCTGAATCTTCAAATCATATAAATCTACTTCAATTATGCTGTATGATTTCCGAAAGCCATTTTTATTCTGCAACAAGGTAACACAAAAGCATAAACACTATCTTTACGGTTAAATACCTAATTCGTTCGTCGCGTGATAACAAAGCAATTATTTAAACCTCGGTTCGCATTAAATAAAGCGTTTTTAAAGGTTAAGCCTTCCAGAGATTCCATTGAGAAGTTTAAATTCAATCTGGTTAATTTATTGAATGCCGCTAATAATAACGAGTCTGAGGAGTTTCATAAAAACCTGTTGTCCGATTTCTTATAGCAGACCTATTAGCATCCCCGTTTTAGTATTTTGCAGCAGCGAACCTCTCTGCAGTAACTTGTGTGTCTTACTTTATTCAAGCTATTTTATTCCACTTCTTAAAGATAAATGTGTCAATTCCTTGGAATTCCAAAATTAAAAACGCCAAGAGCCCCATCCGCACACTGACTATACTGCATTGAATAAGTTTTGATTTTTTAAAATAGTAAGTGTTGTAGCAATTTGCCGTGAACCAGTAGTGAGTATAAACAAAGGAACATAATAACCCAGCACTAAAAAAGCTTTGCTACATTCATAGAAATGTCCCGACAAACGCTGGTTCTAAGAATTCTAGGGAAAGCTGGGATTGAGCAAATTTGAATAATTCAATGTCGAAAATAGGCAGCCCCATCGGGGCTGTATGTTGGTAGCCCAAGCATACACATTGATTTCAGCGTGCCGTAGGTACGCAATGTTTAGTGATTGTATTTAAGGTTTTCATGCCCAAGTGTATCGTTTGGGAGCAAATTCAATTGCTGGCCTTGTGGGGTACGCTACCAAATCATCCTATAAAAGTCGCAATAACATCTCGCGAAAGCTCGGCCGTATTCTTTGTTATTTTTAATTTTATGAGCATAATCAGAACTAGGTGTGCGTGATGGATTTTTTTTCGATCCAAAAAGATAAAATACTTAATTCAAGAATAAAGAGTAAATTTAACCCAATGAAAATTAGTGTAAAAGAAATAATTAGCACTGCCGTTTATTGGCGTATATTATCACTTATTTTGCTCTAAATACCCTTAGAAGAATTAGTACCATGAAAATTAAACTCATTCTCCTCAGCAAAGCAGCCAATGCTTTGCTTCCAATTAATTACAACTATCCGCTAAGCGCAGCTTTATACAGGATAATAGCTAAAGGCGATGCTAATTATGCTTCATTTCTCCACGAAGCAGGCTATGGCAAAGGTTTTAAGTTGTTTACTTTTTCGCAAATGTTGTGGTGAAATTGACACATTCGAGGACGCGTGCGTCAGCCGTTAGTTTGCCTGCGCGAGCTGGGAAATTTTGAATCCGTTCCAAAACCTGTTGATTGGTTACGATGGAAAACTATTCGTGGAGGAAATAGATAAAGAATTACCAAAATTTTAATTATGAATAATGAATTTTTTAATTTGAGTAAAGTTATTAGTGATTTTTTATATGATAATTATAGATTATTGTCTTATAGCCAAGCTAAACGACTATTGAAATTGCAAATGGAATTTCTCGAATCGGCTGCTAAAGAAGGTGATGTGCAAGCTCAGTTTGATTTAGCATTAATGTATAAAGATTGTGGATATTTAACTCCTAACCCATATCATAACAGAAATAAAGTTATAAAGTGGTTCAGGATTGCATCAAAAAACGGAAATTCAGACGCAAAAGCTAATTTGTCTGTTGAATATTTGTCAAATTATGACGGTAATATAAATGGGAATATTGTGAGAGCTTTAGATTTACTTAAAGATGCTTATAATAAAGGAAATGGTTTGGCAATTCTAAACTATAAAATAAATCTTAAAGAACTGAAGAACAGAAAGTCTGAATTGAGACAACAGCTTTTAGTAGAATTGAGCAAATTGCCAAATAACGGCGAGATTTTTTTAAAAAAGCATCCGGATTTTGCATTAGCACTAGGGAAAAGATAATTTATCATCGGTTTCCAGGTAATGTTACAAATTTGGTGTTTTAGGGCAATATGATTTCAACTCCCAAAGCTTGCGCAAGCAGATTTGTGATAGTGGGGTGGAAAGCAGAAGGGCATGGTTGCTTCGGATACTAGAAAGGGCTGCGAAGAATAACGACAGTGTAAGTAAATATCAATTTTGGCAGCATCATAAATAAGCCTATTGAACTTTATAGCATTGATGTGATAGAACAAAAGGCCAATTATATCCATAATAATCCTGTAGCAGGTTTTGTTACGATGGCGGAACATTGGAAATACTCGAGTGCGGCTACATACTGTTAGTTGGGAGGCGTTTTAGAGATAGATTTGTTGTGTTAATCTTATGTGGCGGCAAACATCTGCGGTTACGGGCGACACGCCTGCACAAGCAGGTGATATCGTTCACACCGTTGAAGCAATACCAATTCTGCCTTTCCAGCACATTGGGATCCTAAGCTTAGAATTCCACGTGGACAAGTTGTCGCG
>JADMIO012752713.1_pt1 | contig 113131 bp, 117 predicted proteins | sample 8958161 | NCBI WGS metagenome assembly JADMIO01 (sample SAMN16585339, study PRJNA669376) | soil metagenome | isolation source: Crop rotation soil | place: USA: Cullars Rotation, Alabama | collected 2011
CTTTCCCCAGCACATACGACATTAATCGTGCCGATACCCAGGTTAGGCGCGCTGTCAATAACTATGACATCATAGTCATGAGCAACAGTTTCAATGGCCAGTCGGAGCATCAGGTGTGGATCGGTGGGCAGTTTACCTTCATCAAATTTGCCCATTAACTCAGTTTCAATACGGTGCAGAGCCAGACAGGAAGGAATAATGTCAAGCCCCGGCCAGCAAGTGGGCTTTATTGCATAAGTGACATCGTCCTTTTCCCCAAGATAGAAAGGCAGGAGAGTGTCTTCTGCATGAATATGAAGATCTGGTACCCATCCGTGATACATTGAGGCTGTTCCCTGGGGGTCGTTACCTTCCACGAGCAAAACACGTAGCCCCTTCAGAGCCAGATCCTGAGCAAGATGAACAGAAACTGAGGTTTTGTAAACGCCTCCTTTATGGGCAGCAACCCCGATCACCGGTGGAAATACGTCTTCAGCACGTCGCAATCGCGTACCAAACACATCACGCATATGATTAATTTGTTCAATTGTATAACCAACACGTTGCTCAACCCGTCCTCGAATTTCCATATCCGGGTGCGGTAGTCGCCCTGCTTTCTCGGCATCTCTGATAGCCTGAGAAGAAACCCCAACTAAATCCGCTGCTTCACCTATTCTCCAGCGCCGGGTTATTTTCCTCGCTTCCGGGCTGTCATCATTAAACTGTGCAATGGCGATAGCCTTCGTCATTTCATGACCAGCGTTTATGCACTGGTTAAGTGTTTCCATGAGTTTCATTCTGAACATCCTTTAATCATTGCTTTGCGTTTTTTTATTAAATCTTGCAATTTACTGCAAAGCAACAACAAAATCGCAAAGTCATCAAAAAACCGCAAAGTTGTTTAAAATAAGAGCAACACTACAAAAGGAGATAAGAAGAGCACATACCTCAGTCACTTATTATCACTAGCGCTCGCCGCAGCCGTGTAACCGAGCATAGCGAGCGAACTGGCGAGGAAGCAAAGAAGAACTGTTCTGTCAGATAGCTCTTACGCTCAGCGCAAGAAGAAATATCCACCGTGGGAAAAACTCCAGGTAGAGGTACACACGCGGATAGCCAATTCAGAGTAATAAACTGTGATAATCAACCCTCATCAATGATGACGAACTAACCCCCGATATCAAGTCACATGACGAAGGGAAAGAGAAGGAAATCAACTGTGACAAACTGCCCTCAAATTTGGCTTCCTTAAAAATTACAGTTCAAAAAGTATGAGAAAATCCATGCAGGCTGAAGGAAACAGCAAAACTGTGACAAATTACCCTCAGTAGGTCAGAACAAATGTGACGAACCACCCTCAAATCTGTGACAGATAACCCTCAGACTATCCTGTCGTCATGGAAGTGATATCGCGGAAGGAAAATACGATATGAGTCGTCTGGCGGCCTTTCTTTTTCTCAATGTATGAGAGGCGCATTGGAGTTCTGCTGTTGATCTCATTAACACAGACCTGCAGGAAGCGGCGGCGGAAGTCAGGCATACGCTGGTAACTTTGAGGCAGCTGGTAACGCTCTATGATCCAGTCGATTTTCAGAGAGACGATGCCTGAGCCATCCGGCTTACGATACTGACACAGGGATTCGTATAAACGCATGGCATACGGATTGGTGATTTCTTTTGTTTCACTAAGCCGAAACTGCGTAAACCGGTTCTGTAACCCGATAAAGAAGGGAATGAGATATGGGTTGATATGTACACTGTAAAGCCCTCTGGATGGACTGTGCGCACGTTTGATAAACCAAGGAAAAGATTCATAGCCTTTTTCATCGCCGGCATCCTCTTCAGGGCGATAAAAAACCACTTCCTTCCCCGCGAAACTCTTCAATGCCTGCCGTATATCCTTACTGGCTTCCGCAGAGGTCAATCCGAATATTTCAGCATATTTAGCAACATGGATCTCGCAGATACCGTCATGTTCCTGTAGGGTGCCATCAGATTTTCTGATCTGGTCAACGAACAGATACAGCATACGTTTTTGATCCCGGGAGAGACTATATGCCGCCTCAGTGAGGTCGTTTGACTGGACGATTCGCGGGCTATTTTTACGTTTCTTGTGATTGATAACCGCTGTTTCCGCCATGACAGATCCATGTGAAGTGTGACAAGTTTTTAGATTGTCACACTAAATAAAAAAGAGTCAATAAGCAGGGATAACTTTGTGAAAAAACAGCTTCTTCTGAGGGCAATTTGTCACAGGGTTAAGGGCAATTTGTCACAGACAGGACTGTCATTTGAGGGTGATTTGTCACACTGAAAGGGCAATTTGTCACAACACCTTCTCTAGAACCAGCATGGATAAAGGCCTACAAGGCGCTCTAAAAAAGAAGATCTAAAAACTATAAAAAAAATAATTATAAAAATATCCCCGTGGATAAGTGGATAACCCCAAGGGAAGTTTTTTCAGGCATCGTGTGTAAGCAGAATATATAAGTGCTGTTCCCTGGTGCTTCCTCGCTCACTCGACCGGGAGGGTTCGAGAAGGGGGGGCACCCCCCTTCGGCGTGCGCGGTCACGCGCACAGGGCGCAGCCCTGGTTAAAAACAAGGTTTATAAATATTGGTTTAAAAGCAGGTTAAAAGACAGGTTAGCGGTGGCCGAAAAACGGGCGGAAACCCTTGCAAATGCTGGATTTTCTGCCTGTGGACAGCCCCTCAAATGTCAATAGGTGCGCCCCTCATCTGTCAGCACTCTGCCCCTCAAGTGTCAAGGATCGCGCCCCTCATCTGTCAGTAGTCGCGCCCCTCAAGTGTCAATACCGCAGGGCACTTATCCCCAGGCTTGTCCACATCATCTGTGGGAAACTCGCGTAAAATCAGGCGTTTTCGCCGATTTGCGAGGCTGGCCAGCTCCACGTCGCCGGCCGAAATCGAGCCTGCCCCTCATCTGTCAACGCCGCGCCGGGTGAGTCGGCCCCTCAAGTGTCAACGTCCGCCCCTCATCTGTCAGTGAGGGCCAAGTTTTCCGCGAGGTATCCACAACGCCGGCGGCCGGCCGCGGTGTCTCGCACACGGCTTCGACGGCGTTTCTGGCGCGTTTGCAGGGCCATAGACGGCCGCCAGCCCAGCGGCGAGGGCAACCAGCCGAGGGCTTCGCCCTGTCGCTCGACTGCGGCGAGCACTACTGGCTGTAAAAGGACAGACCACATCATGGTTCTGTGTTCATTAGGTTGTTCTGTCCATTGCTGACATAATCCGCTCCACTTCAACGTAACACCGCACGAAGATTTCTATTGTTCCTGAAGGCATATTCAAATCGTTTTCGTTACCGCTTGCAGGCATCATGACAGAACACTACTTCCTATAAACGCTACACAGGCTCCTGAGATTAATAATGCGGATCTCTACGATAATGGGAGATTTTCCCGACTGTTTCGTTCGCTTCTCAGTGGATAACAGCCAGCTTCTCTGTTTAACAGACAAAAACAGCATATCCACTCAGTTCCACATTTCCATATAAAGGCCAAGGCATTTATTCTCAGGATAATTGTTTCAGCATCGCAACCGCATCAGACTCCGGCATCGCAAACTGCACCCGGTGCCGGGCAGCCACATCCAGCGCAAAAACCTTCGTGTAGACTTCCGTTGAACTGATGGACTTATGTCCCATCAGGCTTTGCAGAACTTTCAGCGGTATACCGGCATACAGCATGTGCATCGCATAGGAATGGCGGAACGTATGTGGTGTGACCGGAACAGAGAACGTCACACCGTCAGCAGCAGCGGCGGCAACCGCCTCCCCAATCCAGGTCCTGACCGTTCTGTCCGTCACTTCCCAGATCCGCGCTTTCTCTGTCCTTCCTGTGCGACGGTTACGCCGCTCCATGAGCTTATCGGGTCCACTCGCGAACGCAGAAAGGCCCACCCGAAGGTGAGCCAGTGTGATTACATTTGCGGCCTAACTGTGGCCAGTCCAGTTACGCTGGAGTCACTAGTATTTAGGTGACACTATAGAAGCGGCCGCGACAACTTGTCCACGTGGAATTCTAAGCTTAGGATCCCAATGTGCTGGAAAGATCACCGCCGCCCCGGCCACCGCAAACGGCAGGACGATGAGAGTCAGCCCTGGTAACAATAAAGTCAAACCAAGCACCGACGCCATGCCCAAAAATACTGGTAAATGTCGAAAGAAAAATCGTATACGAGTTGAGAATGTAAAACCGCTCGCTTCAAAGCTATAATCCATACTATCAAAAGCTAAAATCATAAAAGCTGAAAACGAAGAAATTAAATTTAGACCAGGAATAAAACTTAAAACAAATAAAATCACACCGAGCATTAAAAATACCACTGATTTTAAAATTGCAACTTTAAGCATCGCAAGAAATGAAACCTGACTTTTTAATCCATACTTTTTTAATATGGATTCGGCCATGAAACTCATAAACGGGCCGGCGACTAATAAGCCGATAGCATAAATAAAGTAAATCAGTAAAACCAAAAATGCGATCCAGAACAAGAAAGCTGTCGGATACATCAGCCAACTGCTCCAACTTTCGATGGGACCAGGCAAAATCCACAATAATAATTCTGTTGCCCAAATACTGAAATGATTCGCACCGAAAATAAATCCAACTACAAATAAACTAATATCAACTAACCACGGAATAACTGCCCAGTGCCACAATCCTCGACTTGTTTTCAAACATTGAAAACCGACCTTTAAAAAACCAAGTCCTAAAAGGAATTGCCGAGCCGAGTTCATGGATGTTTATCCTTAATCCGGCCTTCTCGCTTCAAACCTTCGCGGCGTTCAGCATCTGGAGTTTTCAAAGTATTTTCAGAGGAACTCACTAGTAACCCTTGCATTTGCTTCTCGAAAGTATCGACTTGTAAAAACACCCGAGCCTCTAAAGACCCTTTGTCAGGCTGACCTGGAAGTTTTTTAAATTTAAGTTCACGCAGAGTTTGCACTGCATATTTTAATAAACTGACTTTTTTATCTCGTGTCAGCCGCTCATTGATGCCGGGATCGCTCGGATCTTCGTTAACTTTTGTTGTATCTAATAACTCAATCAAACGTTGATAGGCTTCAATAATTTGTTCTGCAGATTTTTCAGACCATACTTTCACATCTAATCCTACAGAACGAATTAAAAATGGCTGCAGTGTCGCAAGCGAATCGATGTAATCTTCTGGTCGTTTCGCCATCTGTGCATCTAACGAAGTCAATCGCCCCATGAAGAATAAAGTTTTGGCCGCAATTTCAGCGGCTTGTTTTCGTGTGGCTACATGCGATTGTAATTCGCGTAATCCATTTTCAGCTTGGGTAAAATAGACTTTCGATTGATCGCGATTGCCAATGCGGGCATATGCCGCGGCTAATCTTGCGGGTGCTTCAGCTTTAGAAATCTCAAGCGGTAACGTAGCCGATCTTTTTTTTACATCTAACAATGCGATAATGACTTTATTATCTAAACCTAAGCATTCATAGGCGTAACTCAAGCGGTAAAGAGATTCTCCAAGAATCCTAGGAAATTTGTTAATTGCTCCTCGAGCCACTTGCAAATAACGCTGAGCCGCTTTTTGACATTGCCCTAAACCTTCGTACGCCGCTCCTAAATTATAAATAGTAACCATGTCTAATTCGGTCGCCGGTTTTTCAGTTAATAATTTTAAAAAAATGTTTGAGGCTTCTTCGTAGTTCTCTTGGTCCAATGCTTTTAACCCGGCATTAAAGTCCGCCATATTGCCTTCATTGACTTCCTCGTCGGCAGCGCGATGCTTGACTTTAAACATGGAGCACGACACCAAAACACTTGAACTCAATAGCAGAACAAACAGTTGCCGCATCATAGATTCCCCTCTAGTTTTTTCACTAATTCATCTGCCACTTTTTCTAAACTCTCTAGGCCAAATACTTCACCTTGCATGTCTAATAATTGGTAAATAGGTATCGCTCCGAGCTCGGAGGTAAAACGTTCGTAGGCTTCTAAACGATCTTTTAAAAAAGTCCGCCATTGTTGATAGTAATCTAAAAGCTTCCGTTCTTGTGGTGTTGATGATGAAGACCATTCTACGCCGTTTTTTAGCCATAACGGAAAGGCGCGATTCACAATCACTCCCATCATTTGATAGCCACCCGCTTTTAATTCTTTTGAAAAATCTGTAGCCTCTCGCAGCTTGGCTTGATCAAAACCTGTAACCAACAAAAAACCTGTTTGATGGCCTGTTAAGAGTCTGTGCACTTTCATCGACCGCTCTGTTACACGCGACTGCAAAGTAGACATACTTTGAAAAAAGTCAGACAACTCACGAATAAAAGAAGCGCCTGTTATGCGTTCAAGCGCGTTGAGCATCGTTTGTGTCCCGCGATTCATAAGACGCTGCCAAAGTGGTCCTTCATTTGGCGACTGAATAAACCATTTGGTAATGGAATCTTGAAACAAACTATAAATTCGTTCCGGCGCTTTTAGAAAATCCATGGCATGTTCTGCAGGAGGTGTATCTAGTAATACGATGTCGTATTTGCCTGACTCATAGATCTTTAATAACTTTTCTAAAGACGTAAACTCTTGTGAGCCACTTAAACTACGACTCAGTTGTCGGTACAAACGATTGCGCAGCAATTTATCTGCAAGCGCTGGATCAGTACAAGATTCACGCACGAACTGATCAAAAATTTGTTCCGCCTGAATGAGGCCGGCCGATAAATTTCCTGACGGATGCGGAACTAGAACTTCACTGTCCTCACCTTTAAAACCAAGTGCTTGAGCTAAGCGTTTTGACGGATCAATAGTTAACACCATCACCCGTTTGCCTTTGCGAGCCATCGCTAAGCCCAATGCCGCCGATAAAGTCGTTTTTCCGACCCCACCACTGCCCGCGCAAACTAAGACTTTTAAGTTTTGCAAACTCATTGAGACTTCCAGTGTTGAGATAACTTTTCTGCAAGTTCAACTGTGGCAGGTAAGAAATAAAATGGAATCTGAAGTGTTGGTTTATACGCCTGCAAGCGAGCATCAAACAATTGCTGGCGTTGCATTTGAAATTGCAGAAAACGAGCGAACTCACCCTCGCCGTCCCCTGCTGTTTCGCCTAACTGAGTTAATTCCTGCAAATTTAAAGGTGGCTCAAGCCAACGATTTTTAATAATCGTCACATTTCTTTGCACCGAAGTTTTTAGGTAATCTGCAAGTTCAATTCCTTCTGTTACGGGTAATTCTTCAGGAATTACGGCGACGTAAAAATGAGAAATATTTTCGTCGCGTACCACGCGATCGATCGACCGACATTGCTCCCCCATCGGTCCAAATTGAATGGCATCGGCCATTCCTATTGGAGCTTGCAATAAGGCTCGAAAATGACCCGTGGCAAATGCATCGATCACAATGTCATCATAAACTAATGCTGGGCCCACTCGTCGATTTCCACTGGTGATTTTCCCCAATACGGCAAGTTCTTTTAACGCTGGAGCAGCCTGAACGAGTGCTTTCATAACTCGATTTTCAAAAAACAAATCGACCATTTTTTCGATTTTAACGAAATGCAGAATGTATTCTTTCAAACATTCCTCACCCGCCCATCTCACCGCCATCAAATTTTCTGTTAAAGGAATGGGTTTTAAACCGATAGGTTTGTTATACAAAAGACCAATAAAACTATGTTCGCCCAATTCACTGATCAATACCTTGCGGCCTTCACGGGCGAGCTTCAAAGCTAGGGATAAAGCGAGTAAGGATTTACCTACTCCGCCCTTGCCTGTTACGAAATGCAGCTTTGGGCCGCTCGGAGTCATTGTAACCTCTTGGAAATACAATAATAACGCATCGCAAATAACGGGTTGCCTTTACGCCGCCAGTTCTCTATAAAATGACCTCTTTGCCCGCCCTTTGAAGGAGAACACATGAAATCCACAGTGGATAAACTGGATGGCTTAACTCGTAAACTCAATATCGAAATCCCCGCCGAAAAAGTTAGTGCGGCTTTTGACCGAGTTTATAAAGGAATTCAAAAAAACGCCACGATTAAAGGCTTTCGTAAAGGTAAAGCGCCAATTGCGACCATTCGCACATTATATGGCGATCAAGTCCAACAAGATGTGATTCAAGATTTAATTTCTGCATTCTATCAAAAAGCGTTAGACGAACATTCACTTGATCCAATTGGATATCCAAAAATCAACTTCGAAAAATTATTAGAAGATGCCAACTTTATTTTTACCGCTGAACTTGAAATTCGCCCTGAAGTGCAATTGCAAAAGTATGAAGGGCTTGCTGTTGAAAAAGAAAAATTGATTATCAACGATGAGCAAGTTGATGAGATCTTAACTAACATTCGTCAATCTCAAGCTCAGACGGCTCCGTTACTGGAAGAGCGCCCGGCACAAAGTGGTGATATCGCAGTTATCGATTTCGCCGGCAAAATCAATGGTGCACCGATGGAAAATGGTTCCGCACAAGATTTCGATTTAGATTTAGGTGCGAACCGTTTTATCCCTGGCTTTGAAGACGGCGTTATCGGCATGAGTATCGGTGGCAGCAAAACGCTTCACCTTAAATTTCCTGACGAATATCATGCGGCTGAAATCGCCGGAAAGCCTGTGGAATTCGAAGTGAAGTTGAAGGGTTTAAAGAAAAAAGTATTACCTGAGCTAAACGATGAGCTTGCCGGTAAAGTTGGCGATTTTAAAACCGTCGATGCTTTAAAAGAAGCTATCCGCAAAGATATCGAAAATAACGAGTCGAAACGCATCCAAGATGAATTTCGCAATCGCTTGTTGAAGTCTTTGGTTGCAGCCAATCCAGTTCAAGTTCCAAAGTCTTTGAAGGATCAGCAAAAAGAAGTTTTGATCAATGATGTACAACAACGCATGCAGCAACAAGGTTTAGGCGGCGAAGAACTTGAGCAATACAAACAAAAATGGGACTCGGATTTCGATCAGACAGCAAGCTTTATGGTTGCGTCGACATTTCTGATTGATACTTTGGCAGATAAATTAAATTTGCGCCCAACAGACGCGGATTTTAAAGAAAAGCTAAAAGACTACGCGGAAAAGAGTGGCCTCGAGCTTGCTAAAATTCAAGATTTCTACAAAGACCCAGAACGCAAATCTCGCTTGATGTTCCAGTTAACAGAAGAGCGCGTTGTCGATTTCTTAAGTGAAAAAGCCAACATTAAAGAAGTCACAAAAGATAAATTAACAGACTCAGCTCTATAATTCGTTAAACAGTCCGCCTGCTAACAATGCAGCGGACTCTTCTTTGCCAGTATTAGCTAAGATCGCTAAACCATATTGACGACCATTCACCTGAAACACGATGGCGTGATTTCGCACTTTTACTGTATAAGCTGAGCCATCGGGATTTGTCGTACTACCAGTATCAGGATTAGTTGTTGGACCGTCATACGTTCCGGTTTTGCCACCTACGAAAATCGTGTTCGGCAAATATTTTTTCGCGCGCACATTGCCCGTTCGTCCGGTGTGCATGAGCTTCCACGTCACTTCAGCGCCGGGAAATTTACCGTGGTACATATCGTATAAATATTCGGCAAGTTCGGTGGCTGTCAGTTCATTGCCATGCATACCGTTCCAGTCCCCTTGGTAGCCGCGCATATTCACGTAACCTAAATTCTGCGTAAATTTGTGAATGCGTTCACGACCTAGATCTGAATTTCCATCACCTATTTGCTGTTGTAAATCTGTCCACGCCGTATTCGACGAAACTACAATCATATCTGCCAATTTTTGAAGTTGGGAATTAGTGAATGTCCCATTTTGTTTATTTAGCAACGCGCCTGACACAAAAATTTTCGAAGTCGACGCACCAAATATTTTTCGTTCTGCATTATAACTGCGGTCAATGACTTGATGGTTATCAAGGTTCATTAACACCCATTGCACGGGATGGTCCGCAGCTGTTTGCGTTTCATCTCGTAAAGTTTCAAATTTTGCTTTTTCAGTTGCGGTGAAGGCGTTGCCAGTACCTCTTGTTAGAGTGAGTTTCACTCCGCCCACTGAAACTTGAGATAAATCTGTTCCATCTTGCAAGACAAGAAAGTTTGGATCAAGTACGGAACTCTTGGAATCTTTTAATTCGGCTTGCTGAAGTGTGGTTCCTTGAAACGAACAGCCGACTAATAAAATGCAGCTAACCAAAACATATTTGGACATAAGCTCCTCCATGAGCAAACGCGTAATTTGTTTTAGTTTAGCAATTAAGAAATTAGCCAAGTCGCAGCTAGGCTTAAATAGGTCTTAAGCACTAGGCAAAAATGTGCTACTGTCTGCGCGCAAAACAATCTCGGGGGAGCTCATGAAGTTGATACTGTTTCTTCTACAATTTTTATTTATTGGTGCTATTGCGGATGCTACTGAAAATCTAGAAACTGTGGCAAAGAATTATGTTACAGAATATCGCGCGCTAAATATTCCCGCAGTTGAAACGGACTATCACGAATACTTTAAAAAAATTCCCGATATCACTGCCCTTCAAGAACAAAAGGCAATGTTTGACCGCTATGAGCAAATATTAAAAACAGTTTCATATGACAATACTGTAGCTGAAGAAAAATATTTATTTGCGCATTTGCAATACGAATTTTCTATAAATCAACAGCGTTTGCTTCTCGAATTAAAATATAAAACTGACTATCCTGATTTTGTTATTCCCCAAGACGGACTTTTCGGCCTACCCGATCATGAACAATGGTATGCATTTTTCCTCCGGTACGTGAACTCAAAGATTATCTCGTCAGAAGAAGTGGAAAAAATAGGTGAAGCCGGGGTAAAACAAACGACGAAATCCATTGCAATTATCCAAAAAGCGGCGGGATATAACACAGCTGCTGATTTTCAAAATTATCTGAATAGTGAAAGTTTCTTTATCACAGACGAAGCCGAGATCTTAAAACAATTTACTCAAGTTAGAGATACTGCTTATGCGGGCCTAAAAAATGTCTTTGAAGATGCCGCGGTTTCTTCAGTTAATATTGTATCCGATCCAGCAGCTGACAAAAACACTCCTCCGGGCTACTACGATTCAAGCAACGACACTTTTTATTTCAATAATTTTGAGAACCATTACAACAGTCGATCGTTAGATTGGCTGTTTATCCACGAAGCGGCTCCTGGACATCATTATCAAGTTCAAATTGCTAAAAAGCTGGCCGCTCATCCATTGCGCGATACATTTTTTTATCACGGTTTTTCTGAAGGCTGGGGCGCTTACAGTGAAAACCTTGGCGCAAAAGTTGGATTGTACAAAGATATGTATCGCCAACTCGGAATGTATGAGTGGAACTTAGTACGCTTCGCCCGCCTAGTAATGGATGTTGGGATCCATTTACATGGTTGGACAAATCAGCAAGCTTTAGATTACTGGAAATTGAATGTTCCTAATCAGGATGCGATCGCTATGCGCGAAATCGAACGCATTCGCAAATGGCCTGCGCAAGTGACCAGCTACAAAGTCGGCGAAAACGAAATTTTAGCGTTGCGAAAAAAGATGGTGGATGCTCCAGGTGATTTCGATATTAAAAAATTTCACACGTTGATTTTAGGGCATGGTTCGATTCCGCTGGAAGCGTTAGCGGTTTTGGTTGAGCCTTAAATTTTGTACTTTGTGAGCGTGTACTTTCAGACAATTACGACTTCGTTAGCTCATTCGTATCTTGCGATTTTCGTGGACATTATCCACTAAACCGTCAAAAAGTTAGACAGGCGATTAAACTTCCCGTCCCAGGTCTGTTTAAATTCTTATTGCACGGCATAGGATATGCAAAACACATAATCAAATCACATAGTCGCATTACAAGGAGCTATATTTTGAAAATCGTGCAGTTAAAACTCATAATTATTGCGTTGTTAAATTTAACCCTCTTTGGAATAACAGCTCATGCTGAAGGTGGTGCTCGCGGGCAATATGATAGCCTCGCCCCTTCAAAAAAGATTGCGGATCCTCCTGTAGTGCTAGAACCAGAGATCAGAATTCCGAAAAATTTACCCAAAGCCTATCCTGGTCCTAAAGATAAAGTCTCAGAATTAAATTCTAAAAACGGTGCGAAATTACTTGATGTAGCCCAGTGTTATGATGCGGATGAAGAGACACATAAATCATCATTAGGGAAATTATGCGAAGCTGTAAAAAAGCCGTATGCAAAACTTCTCGCCAAGGGTTATACCCAACCAAATGAAAAAATGAATCACGTCGTTCAAGCCGCGGATCAATCCACTATGCAAGCGCGATTAAAGGAATTACTTCCAGAAACGACAGATGTAGAGCTTAAAGAATTTTCTTCTGCTATCGTCCAACTGCAAAAAGAAAGTGCTGCGAGTTCTATGACAGTTGAAGCAGATCGACGCAAAAGTTCGCCGACTTCACTTTAAAAATTATTCTGCTAATCCGTCATGGAATTACCGCGACCAAGGTAATTCTGGATAGCAAAAGCTTGCTGATTTATGTAGAATTTAAGAATGAAATACGGCGCACTTCTACTTTTGACTTTTGGATTATTGCCGTCGCATGCTCAAACCTCAGAGTGCGTAAATTCCGTTAAATTTTATCGGTCCGAGCTCGCCTTATTCGGTTCAGGCACGCGTTACCAAGCGGCAGTTCTTTTGTCAGATATTCCCACATTTGTTGGACATGCAATAAGGCACCGCAAATCGGTTAAGCTCTTTCCAATGTCTATCAAGAGTATATAGATACATTAAAAAGGTTTTCTCGCCCTCATGTTAGTAGCTGGACCCGTGACGGTTCGACTCCAAAAACATTAATGATGAAAGTTCAAAATCGCGAACACGTCTACAATTTTGAACGTGGGTCAGGCGAAGTTAAATCGCTTACCTCTTTAATTACGCAACCGGGTTTGGCAAACCCTGTAGAGGTTCATGTAGAAATGAACTGCAGTACGGAATGTACGCCGCGCAATTCGCTGAATTCGTTTGTCAAAATCCTGAACAAGCAAAGAAAGAACTCAATCCTTCGAATCCAGCGTTCAAATAAGTAGTTTACTCTGCCGGCACTTCTTTAGGCTTAGCGGCAGGTGCGGCTGGCAGCGGCTTTGCCGTCGCAGGAACCGGCTTTTTAGTTGTAACAGCAGATTTTGGCGCTGGTTTCGCCACAGCTTTCGGCGCAGCTTTTTGAGTTGGTGCCGACTTCGCCGCCGGTGCAGATGATTTCACTGCAGGAGTTGGCGTTGATGTCCCACTCGCAGGCTCATTTGATTCTTGCGGCCTTTGATCTTCTGAATCTTTAGGCTCATCTACAGCTTCAGGTGGTGCCTTCGTATCGACTGCTGGAGGATTCGTAATCGCGCCTTCTGGAGTTGCTGCCGCTTGCGGCTTATCAAACTCGCGCATCACTTTCCAGGCCTTTAAATAATTGTAGGCTTGCATGATCTGGAAATCATCCTTCAATAATTTGTCGCGAGGAGATAATTTATCATCTTTGCCTTTATCTCCGACCCACCAAAAATTCGCGTTAGAACTAGCATCTTTTTTACCTTTGCCTTCCCGTACTTCTTCTTCACTTAACAAGTGGCCTTCAATATCTTTTTCACGTCGAACATTTTTCTTGTTCAAAGTTTTTTGTAAATCTTCAATCGCCATATCATCAATCACCACATCCGGCACAATACCTTCTGCTTGGATCGAACGGCCTTTTGGCGTGTAATAACGAGCTACAGTTAATTTTAAGCCCGAACCATCACCCAGCTTAACAACAGATTGAACCGAACCTTTACCGAACGTGCGTTGACCCATAATTAAAGCACGACGGTTATCCTGTAAGGCGCCGGCTAAAATCTCGCTGGCACTTGCGGAATATTCGTCGACCAATGCCACGATTGGAAACAACGGCCGAGTTCCAGGGCGCTTCGCGTATACGACTTCTTTTTCTTTCTTATTTCGTCCAATTGTCGAAACAATCACGCCACTTTCAAGAAACATATCGCTAATCTGAACGGCTTGTTCTAACAAACCGCCGGGATTACGTCGTAAATCTAAAATTAAACCTTTAGTGGGATTTTTCTTTTCATGCATCTTTAATGCTTTATCAAAATCTGTGAACGAATTTTCGATGAAACTCGTCAATCGAACATAGGCATAACCATCTTCCATATCGGTGTATTTAACCGAACGGATCTTCACGGTGCCGCGTTCAATCGCAAATTCTTTTGGCTTATCAAAACCTTCGCGATAAATTCCAAGGCGAACCTTAGAACCTAGTTTACCTTTCATTTTCAGCGCCGCTTCCGCCAAACTTAAACCCTTAGTCGATTCACCATTTACTTCAACGATTTTATCGCCAGCCTTAATCCCAGCTTTCCATGCAGGAGTATCTTCGATTGGAGAAATAACAGTTAACACTCCGTCTTGCACCGTGATCTCGACACCGAGTCCTCCGAATTCACCGCTGGTTTCAGATTCAAACTCTGCGAAAATATCTGGAGGTAAGAAGTTTGTATGCGGATCTAATTCACGCAACATCCCTTTTATGCCACCGTAAATTAATTTTTTCGTATCCACTTCTTCCACATAATATTGCTGCACCAAATTCAAAACTTTGGCGAACAACTGTAGATCTTGATACCGTTCCTTGGCCACCGCCATCAGCTTTTCAGAGTGAAACGCTGACACGATCACTAGACTGCTCAGGATAAGACCAAATATCCAAGCTAGTTTTTTACTGGTTACTCTCATGCGTTCCCCCTAAAGTTGCGAAGCTCTGAAGCTTTCTGTTTTGGTGTCTTTGATCCATCCTTGCGGATCAATGGCATCAGAAAAATGTCTAATCTCAAAATACAATCCTGTTCTATCGTGATGCATGCCGTAGCCGGCTTCGGCGATCAGTTGTCCTTCCTGTATTTTGTCTCCCACTTTTACTTTCAGCTGCGAAGCATAGGCATACAGCGTAAAATAATGATCGCCATGGTCGACAATTACAGTTTTACCATATCCTGGAAGCAAGTCAGCAAATACGACTTGACCATCAAAAACGCTGTGAATTTCTACGCCCATCGCTAAAGCATAGAAGTAACCCTTATGAGAAAGTCGGAAGCGAAACTGCTCATCTTCAATAAAGCCGTAGTTTTTCGTTACATTAGATAGCACCGGCGGAGTTAAGTTGCCTTTCTTCTCGAAAAAAGCCGAATCAAAGATCGCCGGGTATTCCGCCTTAGCTTTTAGGTTCTTCATATGGCTTAAAGTTTTTTCTTGATCGTGCTTCAGCTGTTGCAAGATTTTTGATTTCGAATTCTGTTCAACGGTTAGCATCTGTTCTTGTTTTTTTAACTGCATCTGTAAAGACAGAAGCCTTTCGACCTTACCTTTAAGTGCCAAACGTTTAACGCGCAATTTGTTTAAATTTTTCTCATAACCTTTAATTAACTTGTAATCACGATCTGCAATGCGCTTTAACGCCTTGATGTTGCGATCTAATTCCGTAGAACTTGCGGAAGAAAAAATTAGGCTTAAAACAGAAGGAGCATTCAAGCGATATAACACACGCAATCGACTCGACAGTAATCCTCGCTGATCTTGTACAGTATCTTCCAACTTCGCAATAGTACGGGCCAACATTTGTACATCCGTTTTTGCAACCAAAACTTTATCCGTCATTTTTCCGCGTTGGCTACTCATTGTTTTCATTTTTTTATTGATATTATAGAGTGAGCCTAATACATGGCGGTGCTGTTGTTCTTCTTCAGAAAACTTTTGTCTAGTTTGCTGATATTGTTCGACGACATCTTCCGCAAAACTTGCAAAATGAGTTGATAAAGCGGCAATAACCAAGAACTCTCTAATCACGAACCCGCCCGCTCGGCCGCAGCCCATCCTGTTGCTAATCCGCGAACGCACATAAAACTGCCGACTGTGCCCATTGCAGCACCTGCAAGTAGCATAACGAAAATATCGAAGCCCGATAGAAAACTAATCTCTGATTCAAGTCCCCATAGGAAAAGGGATTCGCCAAAAATCTGCTTCTGCCATAAGAATATTCCATAAGTCAGAATTAAAGCTAAGCCCGCGGCAACTCCACCCATGGCCGCGCCTTCGAAAATATAAGGCCAACGAATGCGAAAGCCCGTAGCTCCACATAACTCTAAGATTTCTATTTCATCTCGGCGTTGGTGAATCGAACTGCGAATAGAATTTCCAATTACTAATGTTGAACCCACCAGTAGCAATAGCAAGAGAGCCCATGAACCATAATCGAAGCTTTTCAAAAAGCCCGCATAATTTTCAACCCAGCCTTGGCCGTAAGAAACTTCTTCCACACCTTCAAATGTTTGTATGGATTTTGCTAATGCCACTAACCGACTATATTGAATTGTCGATTGTAAGCCTTTTTTTAATGTCGCTTCAAAACTCATTGGCAGCGGATTACCAAACGCCGGATCAGAAAAGAGTTTAGGTGAATAGGACCCCATAGATTTTTGAAAACGTTGGGCCGCTTGCTCTTGCGAGATAAAATTTACTTTTTCAAACTCTCCAAGTTCATCAAGAGCTGATTTCACTTTCGAAATCTGCGCCTCTTTCACTTCATCTTTTAAATAAACCGTAAGTTGAACGTCTTTTCCCCAGTGACTCATGATACTTTTCAAATTGGCGATAGCGCTCACGCAAATTGTCATTACGCAAAATACGCCAATTAATACGGCCATTGTTGAAGCATGAATTCCTGGCGTTTGACTCCATGATCGTAAAAAATTCTTCCACGCTCCCATGAACTACTCACTCCTCATTATCTGGCCGGCTTTAATTTCAACCACACGGCGCGAAAGAGATTCCACTAAGGCATGATCATGGGTCGCAATGAAGACGGTTGTCCCTTGTGCATTCACTCGATCTAATAATTTCATAATATCTTTTGCTAGTGCTGGATCAAGATTACCAGTTGGCTCATCCGCGATTAAAACGCCGGGATGATGAACAAGAGCACGCGCTATAGAAATTCTTTGTTGCTCTCCGCCCGATAAAAACTCTGGAAAAGATTCTCTTTTATCATACAAAGCCACTTGGTCTAAAACTTCTGACACGCGCTTTTCAATATACGATGCTTTTTCTCTGCGAATTTCTAAAGGTAAGGCCACATTTTCAAAAACGGATCGGTTTTTTAATAATCTGAAATCTTGGTAAATGACTCCGATGCGGCGGCGAAAAAATGGAATTTGTTTTTCACTTATTTCATTTAAATCGAAGCCCGCAACTTGCACATTGCCAGATGTTGCTCGATCGTATGCAGAAATAAGTCGAAAAAGCGTGGTTTTTCCCGCGCCACTTGGGCCCGTTAAGAAGACAAACTCACCTTTTTCGATATTTAAATTAATGTCTTTGATGGCGTGAATGCCGCCCGTATACGTTTTATAAGTATGAGAAAATGTGATCATTCTCCCATTGTACGATTCACTTCACCAATTGACCAGAAAGCAAGAGGTCTAGAATTTGATCATGTTGCAATCGCATGGCAAATCGAATGGCTGTTGGTTCGGATTTTGGACCTTTTGGCAGGACTTCGCCGTAACCCGTTTTGATACTTTTCACCACCGCGCCTTCTCGAAAAACTCGACTGACTAAAAATGGGTTGGTCCTTCCCCAGTCTTCAGTCTGGACATGGAAGTGAATGCCCTCTATTGAGACATCAGAATTGTAGCCTTTTTCCACACTTTTCTCCTAAATCACCTAAGTACTGTATCAAGACTTCAGCCTCGGCTCAATATGGGACTTTGGTCTAAAAAATCACTCAAAACGTCGGGTTAGCCTTCCGATAAGTCTAGTATGCGTGGGCTTCGGGTCGTTCTTGCAATCATAAGTTGTTATTTGGTGTCTTGCACTAAAACTGTAAATTCTAGTATGGATTTAGGCAGTCGCATTTCTCCAACTGTTTCTGGCCCAAGCGAAAAATCATATTGTTCTACTTCTACGGACTATACTTCTGTACTGAACACGACTGTGTCTGGTACCGCGACTTATCAAGCTCGACAGATACTTGGAATACCAAGTGACATGGTTCATGGTCTTGGTAATGCCGGAGCAGCCCAGCCCATTCGTCGAGCTGAAGTTCGAGTGACTAATGAAAATGGTAGCGTCGTCCAGTGCGCTGAAACCGATAACAATGGTCAATTTAGTTTTTTACTTCCACGCGGCAACGCAAATTATAAGGTATCTATTAATTCGCGTGCTTTTAATACTCACTTAAAAGCTTCTGTACTGAATGCACCTGAATCCAACACTTTTTATTCGTTATCAACGGAAATCAATGCACAAAATCATCCTGTTAATATTGGGACTATTAATGCCGGCGTTACCGGAAATGTTTTGGGTGCCGCATTTAATATTTTGGATCAACTGTTAAAAGCCAATGAATATATTAGTGCTAATGTCGGCACTTGCGCTTTACCTGGCTGCACAGCCGTCACTGTATTACCTAAAGTCACTGCATATTGGGAAAAGGGTTTTAATCCTGGCAGTTACTTTGGTGAAGGCGCACTTAGTTTTTATCTACCAGGTTATTCTCGCCTATTTATTTTAGGTGGTGAAAATGGTGATGTGGATGTTTCAGATACCGATCACTTTGATAACTCGGTTATTTTACATGAATACGGTCATTTTATTGAAGATATTATGTCGATCTCGGATTCTCCGGGTGGAAGTCATAATGGAAATAAAGTCATCGATCCACGTTTAGCGTGGAGTGAAGGCTGGGGAAATTTCCTACAAGCCGCTGTTTTGAATGATCCACGTTATATAGATACGATCGGAAATATTTCGGCCGGCAGCGGCGCCACTGACTTTTTATTCTATCTCAGTATTGAAACAGCATCCGCAGGCAATGACATGCCGACTATTGCAGGTGAAGGAAATTTCCGCGAGTTCTCTATTACACGCATGCTTTGGGATGTGATTGATAATACTCCTGGCGAATCGTTGTATGGTGGCACCGACTCTGTAAACGGACGCTTCGATGAAATTTGGGCAGCTCTAACATCGACTGATGGATTTATGAATACTTCGACTGCTTTCCGTGATGTAGGACTCTTACATCAAGTTCAAGCGACTCGTTTAGGTGGTGGCGTCAGTGATTGGACTGATTTAAGAGATATCGAACGACATGTGAAAGAGGATCAAGATAGTAGTTTAGCGGCCTCAACCGAACGCTATCGGCGTGAGTATGCTTTGTACGTCGATAATACTCCGGCATGCAGTTACTCTTTTACTATTACTCCTGACTATTCTTCTTCATCGTATAATGGCGCATATAATAGATCCCATTTATTAAAAAATAACGACTTTGTTTTCTATAAACATCCAGGTGGAGCATTCAATTTAACTTTAACTTATTCGTCAACCGGCACAGAAGTCGATCTTGATTTGTTTGTATATAAAGAGTCCGCACGATTTGCTAACGCCAATGACGTCGTAGCTTCAAGTTATACAGAGCCTGATGGCAATAATGCAACTGTTGAAACAGAGTCGGTTAGCGCAAATCTCCCTGCAGGAAATTACTTAATCAACGTCAATGCTTGGACTACGAACGGCGGCACGGGCAGCTCGACAAGCTATGAACTTTCAATTGCAGGAGGCGCAAAATTATGTCCCGCAATACAACCTTAATGTTATTGTGCGTGGTTAGCTTGATTGGCTTTGCATTTTCGCAAGTGAATCAGCGCCAACCTGCAAGTGTTAAAAAAATCGAATTTTTAACCAGTTCTGAAATCGATAATCTTAGACACACCTCTAAGGTTCATGGCTCGTTAAATTTCAGCATGAGTCCAGCGAGCGAAACCGCCTATCAGGTCGGAATACCATTTATATTGAAAGCTGTCGTCGAATCAGATGAGTTGCTTAAGGATGTGCAAATTGATTGGATTCTGCCAGAAGACATGCAATTGGTATCTGGAGAGGCTCATACAACGATTGCCGAACTACAACCCAACACTCCGCTTACTCTTGAAGTGGTCATCTTTTCAAATAGCGGCGAAAATCAGAAAGTTTTCGCTCGCGCCAGCGCGAATAAAGGCAGTAATCGTTTCTCGGAAAACGTGCAGTTTAATACTCTCGATCAGCAGTTGATTGAATATGAAAAAGCTGAATTGAAGAAGCGAACCCTTGAAACTATTAAGCAGCAAGGGACTCGCACGAAAATTTTCCGGTAATTGCCTTCAGAATTTCTCATTTGAAATAAATATAAAATTGGTATTCTGAAGTGATTGGAGACATGATCATGTTCGCACCCAATTGCTTCTGCGCGATGGGCATTTCTCGATCCAGTATTAGCTTTCCTTGCTTCATAAACTGAGACAGAGAACTCTTTAGATGTAAGTCAAAAATATCATTTCCTTTTGAAAAATAACGTCCAGAGCCTATGCTTTTATCACCATTGCGAAACTCAGCTGCATCCAATGGAGCTCCGTAGCGATTAAAATAGGCTGTCAGTCTAATTTTTCCATGATTAGCTTGCTCTAAGAAAAAATCGATAAGTTGAGAGCCTTGATGTTGTTGTTTAAGTTCAAGTAGGTTGCGGCTTATCAGGTCTGCGCAATCATAGAAAATGCCACCTCTTTCAAAACATGAAAAAAATCGTTCCCCAAATAATTTGTCAATTTCGATATATATGTAAGAATAATCAAACTCATAAGGAAAATGTTCTTTTACCGTTTCATAAACAGTTGGATGCGTATAATCGGGTAGATTCTTTTCCAAGATGTATCTTGATTCCGAATAATTGCTACCTATATTAAACCATTTTTTTATAAACCCTTGCTTTTCTAACTCTGGATTCTTTAAATCTACCGCAATAGCAGCTCCTAGTCGAATCCGACTTCCTGTATCCAAAAAACCGTCTAAGTAATCCGCAAGGGCGGTAATTCGATCTGTATTTTCTGGATTTTCTAAGTAAGCTTGCATGTAGATTTCACCTTCAACAACACTTCGGTAAGTGGCCTTCGGCTTTATAATCCATGAACTTTCATGAAATAAAATGGCCTGTTGTTCTTCCGTTGTAGCTAGGCTGTAAAAGCTCGGTAAAAGATAAGTGATTTTTTTATCTGGATCAGTTACGGCGAAGAGGTTGAGCTGGTCTTCGGGCAATTGCGTCAACCGCACATATTCTTGAATGAGTTTTTTGTAGACTTCTTCATTGAACATTTCTGGTAAAACTCGGTAATACAAACGGGTTTTAGCCGGGTTTAAAGCAGATAGAATTGTCTTGAGGGTATTGCTATCCAAGAAAGCGCAATCACTTAAAGCTTTTTGAAACTGAATCATGCCAGGAATTTCGGATGCAGGCAGAGGCTGTGGTGCAACAAAAAAATTGGCAGAATGAAATGTCATCACGCGACCATTAACTTTGGGCCCGACTCCACCATGACTGCCAGAACCACCGCTTTGTTGTGCGACAGCATATGAACTTACAAATATGAGTGCGATTGTTAAAATAGTTTTTTTCATTTCTAGTCCCTCTTTTTCGTTAACGGTATAAAAGTAATTTGTAACTCAAAAACATCCGTCGGATTTTCGCTTGCAAGCAAATCACATATCTCATTTAAACTTCGATCGATCAGTTTACGGGCTAACTCGATTTTGTCTTTATCTATTGCCATCGTCATAGCTGCAGCCACTCGTTCTTCAATCGGCAAAGTTTGAATAGCATCTATAGCTTTTTCTAAAATTTGAATCTGGCGTTTGCGGAGGTTGTTACTTGTTTGGTGCTTTTGAGCCAAAGAAAATCTGTCTTTGGTTTTTCGATAAACATTATCTTTGTTCTGAAGTAAACCCAGTTTCAATAATCGATCAACAGCCATTTGACTTTGCGATTCTGTAATTCCAAATAATTTAGCGATATGTTTTGAACTGAAGTCCGCATGTTCTATGTAACTATATTCCAGAATAGCGTAGTGATACCAATCCCAGATCTGGTCAAAAAGATCTTGGCTTTCTTCGACGGCAAGGTATTCCGTTTTAACGGAAGTTTTTAATTTTTTAATATTCAGCGCTGACTCAATAAACTTTTTCTTTTCAGTGTTGGATAATCGAAGGCTATCAGCTAGTTTTCTTGCCGTCCCTTCCGTTGGAATCCGGCGGCCCCATATAATGTGAGACAATGCTCCTGCACTGAATTTAAGGTCAAAGGCAAACTTTCTTAGCGAATAGAGTGGGTTTCTCCGCACTTTCGCTGCGAAATGGTTTTTCAAAATTTCCTGATAATAAATCTGAACGTGCATGGCCTCTTATAGCGACTTGAATCGTGGCGCGCCACAAGATTAGATACAATGTGTATCGACCCAGTAGAAACAGGAATTATTTACATCAAATCGGCACAACCCGAATTTGATCATTGCTTAACTCATGTTGCAGAATTCCCTGAATCGCATCCAAAGTTCCCATCATAGACGACGGGCATCCGCCACAAGCACCTTGATACAAAATACGAAGCTCATTGTTTTCAAAACTAATTACTTCAACGTCGCCACCGTCCGATTGCAAACCAGGTCGAATAGTGCGATCCAACACTTCCTCAATCTGTTGAATGACTTCGGGCTTATGAGAACGATCTACGGTTTGCGCGGTTTTTGGCTTTTCATCAGGCGCTAAAAAATCGGCATTGTGTATTGGAATTCGTGTTTTTAAAATCGCCTCTACGTCTTGTGCCAGCAAATCATTATCCATATCGCCCGAATGAGTCACCGTCATCGTATTCTGAAAAAGATAAACCTGCTTTATTCCGGGAATCGCAAATACGGAAGAGGCCAATTGTACGCCTTCCGCTTCTTGCTTATTATTAAATGTCGCTTTGCCTTCTTTTTTAAGACTGCAGTTCACCACGAATTTCATCGCATTTGGATTCGGAGTGGACTGTACCCGAATTAATACATCTTGTGGGGATAGCGCGGTGGTATTCATAGCAAGATCTCCTTAGCCTTTAATACGGCCTTGTAAAACGCATCGACGTCCGCATCATTATTATAAATTGTAAAAGAAGCTCGAACAGTTCCGGGAATTTTAAAAAAAGTCATCAACGGCTGATTGCAGTGGTGCCCTACGCGCACTGCAACTCCTTGTTGATCTAATATTTGTCCGATATCAGAGGGATGAGTGCCTTCTAGTAAAAAAGAAACAATTGCAGTTTTTTGTTCGGCTTCACCAACTAAACGAATGCCAGGAATTGATTTCAAACGTTCGGTCGCCAACGCTAACAACCGTTTTTTATGCTGCTTCGTATTCTCTATTCCTAACGAAGTAAAATAACGAATCGCTTCTGCCAATCCAACAGCCTCCGCAACTGGTGGCGTCCCCGCTTCAAAACGCTGAGGGGCCTCTAAATAATTTGTGCCCTCAAAAGATACAGTTGAAATCATTGAACCACCACCCTGGTAGGGCGGCATTTTATTTAATAATTCTTGTCGGCCGTATAATACGCCAACACCGTTGGGTCCAAAGAGCTTATGTCCTGAGAATGCTAAGAAATCACAGCCTAATACTTGCACGTCGACTTTAACTGTAGAAACGGACTGAGCCGCATCAACGACTGTTATCGCTCCGACTTCCCGACTAATACGCACCATTTCGGCAATTGGATTAATCGTTCCAAGCGCATTTGACACATGAACCATCGATACCAATTTAGTTCGCTGAGAAATATTTTTTCTAAAATCTTCTAAACGGATTTCGCCTTCCGCCGTCACGGGAACAGCAACAATCTTTAATCCCCTCTCTTTAGCAATCATTTGCCAAGGAACGATATTAGAATGATGTTCCATATACGTCAGTAGAATCTCGTCACCTGGATTTAAAAACTGTCGGCCATAAGAAGATGCAATTAAATTCAAAGACTCCGTTGTGCCCTTTGTAAAGACAATTTCGTTTGTTAGTTTAGCATTTAAGAATTCTCTGACCGTCTCTCTCGCATTTTCATAAGTGCTGGTCGCTTTGTCGCTGTAATAATGAGCACCACGATGAACGTTTGCTATTTCATGAGAATAAAACTCTTTCATGCGTTCGATTACTGCCACCGGCTTAAGTGCAGTGGCCGCACTATCTAAATAAACTATTTCTCGACCCTCGGGCTTAAAACTCACTTGTGGAAACTGTTTTCGAACCTCAGCGCTGTTGAACATGGTTATACCTCAAGTGTGCGACGCACTTTATTCATGCGCTCTGCAATTCGACTGACGACGTAATTATGCAACGATTGGTTTGGAAATTTTCCGACCACATCTTCAACAAAACCTTGCACTAACAAATGCACCGCCGTTGCTTTATCGATACCACGAGACTGCAAATAAAATAATTCGGCTTCGTCCAATTGCCCAATCGTTGCGCCGTGATTGGCCTTGACGTCATCGGCGTAAATTTCAAGCTCAGGCTTGGTATCCACTTCCGCTCGGCTGCTGAGTAATAAATTTTTATTCATTAGCTGAGAATTCACCTGCTGCGCATCTTGAGCAATAAAAATTCTGCCATTGAACACACTATGAGCTTCGTCATTTAAAATACTTTTAAATAATTGTGTGCTGGTTGAATGGGCATGCATATGTTCAACGTCTGTTCGCAAATCATGATGTTGCTTTTCATCTGCCAGACATAGTCCATATAAGTGCGCTTCGGAACCCGCACCATTTAACCGCACACAAAGTTCTTGCCGTTGCAATTGACTGCCTGAACTTAATGAAAAGGTCTCGCAGCGGGCATGCTCACTCAACTCAATCAATGTGCTGCTAGTATGAAAAGCACTCATGCTGTCTTCTTGAATTTTAGCGTAAGATAATTTTGCATTTTTATTAACAGCCACAGTGGTCGCACTGTTTTGCCAGTAGCTTCCCTCGCCTAAATACATTTCAATCAAAGTTAGCTCAGCGCCTTCTTCTACAGTAATGTGATGGCGGCTATGACTTTGCGCCATCTGAGAATTATGATGCACAATCAATAACGTCGACTTCTCGCCCGCACGTAAAGTTAGGTAAATGCCTCCAGTACAAAGAGCAGCATTCAAATTCACCAAGGCAAGTGGTTTACCAATCATTCCACCATTTAAAGGCAAAACGGATCGCAATTCTGGAAAAGTATTTTGAAGTTCAGGTGTTAAAAATTCATAGCCATCAGCAATAATCAGAGTTGGCAGCTTTGCTAATTCACCTAACGATAAAAGTACATTTTGAGAAACCTTTTGAGGTTTTGTTGCCAACGGAAACTGACGTTTTTCTAAGCTTGCTAATCCAGTATATTTCCAGCTTTCTTGCTTACGACTCGGAAAGCCGTGCAGTACAAATTGCTGCCATTGCCCTTGTTGCCAAGGCGTCACTGCAGTCCGTTGTTTAAAAAGATTTTCTAATTCAGCCACTCGTAGCCTTCTTTTTCCAACTTTAATGCTAAACTCTTGTCACCCGACTTCACTATTTTCCCGTTCATCAATACATGTACAAAATCTGGCACAATGTAATCGAGCAATCTCTGATAATGAGTAATCAAAACAATCGCATTTTCTTTACTGCGCAATTGGTTCACGCCTTTAGAAACTATCTTCAAAGAATCAATATCCAATCCCGAGTCTGTTTCATCTAAGAATGCCAATCGCGGATTCAAAACTGCCATTTGCAATATCTCATTGCGCTTTTTCTCGCCACCCGAAAAACCTTCGTTTACTGAACGGTCAAAAAATACCGGATCCATTTCGACCATTTGTGCTTTTTTACGCAACAACTCAGCGAAGCCCTTTTCATCCATTTCCGCAATACCCTGATGTTTACAAACAGCATTAAAGGAAGTTCTTAAAAAACTAATATTTGAAACTCCCGGAATTTCTACTGGATATTGAAAAGCCAAAAATATTCCATCGCGCGCGCGTTCGTCTGCCGGCATTGGCAATAAATCACGATATTCAAAATTAATTTCATACTGAACGCTGCCAGAGGTGACTTCATAACCCGGGTGTCCAGCAACTATTTTAGAAAGAGTGCTTTTACCAGAACCATTGGGTCCCATGATGGCGTGCACTTCACCGGCCTTGGCCGTAAAATTCAAACCCTTCAAAACTTCTTTGCCGTCGACTGATGCGTGTAAATTTTCAATTTTTAACATCTTATCCTCTTAACCAACGCTATTTTCTAATTTCATTTCAATTAACTTTACGGCTTCCACGCTGAACTCGAGTGGCAGCTGTTTAAAAACTTCTTTGCAAAAACCATTTACTAGTATCGAGATCGCCTGCTCTGTGGATAAACCTCTGGATTGCAGGTAAAACAATTGATCTTCGCTAATGCGAGAAGTTGATGCCTCATGCTCGACAACCGCAGATTTATTTTTAACTTCAATATATGGAAATGTATTCGCCGAACATTTCGCGCCCACAAGCATAGAATCACACTGTGAATAATTACGGGCGCCTTCAGCTGACGGCATGATTTTTACAAGTCCACGGTAACTATTAGACGATTGATCGGTCGAAATACCTTTAGAAATTATGGTGCTCTTTGTATTTTTTCCGATGTGAATCATTTTTGTGCCGGTATCAGCTTGCATAAAATCATGAGTCAAAGCGACCGAATAAAAAGCACCGGAAGAATAATCTCCCTGTAAAATCACACTCGGGTATTTCCAAGTAATCGCAGACCCCGCTTCCACTTGCGTCCATGAAATTTTTGAATGCTTTCCGACGCACTTACCACGTTTAGTGACGAAATTATAAATCCCGCCCTTGCCTTGCTTATCGCCCGCATACCAGTTTTGCACTGTTGAATAACGAATTTCGGCGCGTTCTAAAGCAACCAATTCAACAACGGCCGCATGCAACTGATTCTGATCGCGCATTGGTGCCGTACAGCCCTCAAGATAATTTACGAACGAACCTTCTTCGGCGATGATCAATGTGCGCTCGAACTGCCCGGTGTCTTTTGCGTTGATACGGAAATAAGTCGATAGATCCACCGGGCATTTCACGCCCTTCGGAATATAACAAAAAGATCCATCGGTAAAAACCGCAGCATTTAATGCGGAATAAAAATTGTCCGCATATGGAACAACTGATCCAAAATATTTTTTTACCAATTCCGGATGTTCATGCACAGCTTCTGATATCGAACAAAAGACGACTCCATGCTCTTTTAACAATTCTTGATGAGTTGTCCCTACCGACACGCTATCAAAAACCGCATCGACCGCGACACCAGAAATTCTTTTTTGTTCCGCTAGTGGAATGCCCAGGCGTTCAAACGTTTTAACTAATTCAGGGTCTAACTCATCTAATGATTGTAGTTTTGCTGCATCTTTTTTCGGCGCCGAATAATAGGCAATATCTTGAAAATCGATTTTTGGATAATGCACATGGGCCCAAGTCGGCTCAGTCATTGTTAACCAATGGCGGAAAGCTCTTAAGCGAAGTTCAAGCATCCACTCGGGCTCATTTTTCTTCGCTGAGATCATACGCACAGTAGCTTCGTTTAAACCTTTCGGAACCGTATCGGTTTCGATGTCGGTAACAAAACCGTATTTATATTCTTTTGAAACTCCAGCTTCTTTCAATTTCAACCTCAATACGATGCGTGAGCTTCACGCATCTCTTTTGTTTTCAGAATATCTTTTAAACTAACGCTGCGATAAAACTCTTTTAGTTTTCGATTCAATTCATTAAGTGGCGACTGCACATTACATTTCTCAATCAACTCGCAAGATCCTTCAGAATCTTGCAAGCATTTTACCAAACCCATCGGGCCCAAAATGGTTTCAATAAGTTCGTGAATTGAAATTTTTGATAAATCTTTAACGATTTGGTAGCCGCCATGAGCACCATGCTCGGATTTCAATAATCCACGAGCCGCCATTTGCTGCATGACGCGCGCAGTAGCATCGAAGGGACAACCCGTCGCTTCCACAACTTCTTTTGCTGTAGTGAGTTCGCCCTGACCCTTCTGGCTCATGACTTTCAAAGCCATCAGCGCATATTCGATTTTCCTATTTAAACGATTCATGGGGACTTCCTTGTACGTGAAAGCTAGACGAAAACAAGATGAAATTCAATTTAAATACGTTAAAAAATGACGTATTTGAGGCGTCTAATACCAAAGTTTAAAGTTCTAGACTTTGTTAATTGTTTTCAATACTTTCTCGGCCATGATCCAGGCTTTTGTTCGACTCTTTACTATTGCTATTCTGGCCTCAATCGGTTGTTTTTTAGTCCTTTTTGTTCTGCGTCAATTTGGTCTTAGCCAAGAACACGGCGCCCTTAAGCATCCTATTTTAGATAGACCCACTCTGTTGATCGCGGATGGAGGAAATCCCGAGGCCGGACCTGAGTCCAGCTTAGCGGCTTTTCAAGATGCCGCAGAAAATGGCTGGATCCTAGGAGTTGGTTTACAACTGACTTCCGACGAAAACTGGATCGTTTATAACTATGAAACCCTCGAACAACAAACTACGGGCCAAGGTCTAGTTTCTTTTCAGACTCTCGAACAAATCCGCAGCATTCAATTGACCGGCCCAAACGTCAAACCGGCGGCCATCTTAACTTTTGAAGAATTGATCGATGCTTTTCCTGAAACACCGTTGTTATTAAATATTTTAGTTCGCCATCCCGAAAAAATGCTGTCGCTGCAAAAAATTCTGCAAGCAAAAATGCTCGAATCGCGAGTGATTCTACAAAGCCCGTTCGCTACAGCTCTCCGAGAGTTACACAAAACTCTTCCCCGCTGGGTTTTTGGCTTAGATCCTTCCAGTGTCACTCGCTTCCTATTTATGAAGTCCTTGTATATCGAAACTTTTGCAGATCTAAAGAGCGACGTTTTTATTGCGGATGCAAAAATGCAAGATCAATTTATATTTGATGACCGCTTAATCGCAGAATTGCGTCGACGGCATAAAAAAATCATTCCTCGTGTTACTCCCCCATTGGACGAGCAAACTCAAAAACTGTTAACAAAAACAGATGGGTTTATGACGAAACGTCCCAGTGGATTCACACCTTGATATCGCTGTAAAACAGATTTAGCCTCGTAATATGATATCAGTCGCATTTGCTCAACAAACATCAGTTGCTGTCGGAGTGAACACCGGTGCTTGGCATGCTATTTCGTCTGCCAACATTGTTGTTCAATTAACTTTACTTTTGCTCGCCATACTTTCAATTGCGTCATGGGCGATCATCTTAACGAAACGTAAACAGTTTCAAGCGGTCGAAGAGGCGAACCAACCTTTTATCGATGCGTTTTGGAAAGCGAACTCGTTGGATGATATCTTCGAGCATTTAGATAAATTTCCTGAAAGCAACATGGCCCATGTTTTTCGTTCAGGCTATTTAGAACTTAGAAAAATTGCTGACTCTAACCTTGCACAAAAATCGGGCGATGAAAACGCGATGCCTATGTTGTCTGGTATTGATAATTTAGAACGCTCTTTGCGTAAAGCCATCGACTCTGAAATTTTGAAACTCGAAAGGCGCATGAGTTTATTAGCAACAACCGGCAGTACCGGTCCTTTCATCGGCTTATTCGGTACCGTATGGGGAATCATGGGCTCATTCCATAAAATCGGTGCAACAGGAATGGCGTCACTCGCCGTTGTAGCTCCTGGAATTTCTGAAGCGTTAATTGCTACAGGAATTGGTCTATTTGCTGCGATCCCTGCAACCGTCGGTTACAACCATTTTGTCGGTCACTTACGTCGACAAGAATTAGATTTAAATAACTTTGCTTCTGATTTCCTAAACATCGCTAAACGTAACTTCTTTAGGGATAAATAATGGGAATGTCACCGTCGAAAACGGGCAGTCGAACGGTTATGAGCGAAATTAACGTCACTCCGTTTGTCGACGTTATGTTAGTATTGTTAATTATTTTTATGGTGACCGCACCAATGATGCAACAAGGTTTGGACGTTGAGCTGCCATCAACTGCAAGTTCCGGTGTTGCCACGAATGATGAACCCTTTGTTTTAGTGATAAAGAAAAACAAACAGATCACTGCTGGCGATACAAGTTTGCAGATGGCGCAACTCGGATCAAAATTAAAAGCGATTTTTGCTACCAGAAAGAACAAACAAATTTATATTCAAGCCGACAAACAAGTAGATTACGGATTTGTAGCCGAGGCCATGGGTGAAATTCGTGCCGCCGGAATCTACCAAATCGGCTTGATCACTAACCCTAAAAATTCGCCTTGAAGACTGCAAAAGTTTATCTTGATCAAGATGATGCATTCGCCCGCTTCGTTCTGTATTCGGTCGGCGCACATATCATCCTGTTTGCAGCATTGTTGATCAAAGCCGCTTTCGCACCAAGTGAACCAATCGAAATTCGTAATGCCATTCGAGTCGATGTCGTAGACATGCCCGATAAAATCGTAGCTCCTCCTGCGCCCGTGGCAAAACCTGAGCCCACTGTCGAATTACCAAAACCTGCCGAAGTAAAGCCCGAGATGCCTAAACCCATTGCTGAACCGAAAAAGCCTGTCGAAGATTTACAGAAAAAAGCTATCGACAAATTGAAAGCTTTGGATGCACTTCAAAAGATGCAGCAAGAAGCTACGGCCAAAGCCGAAGCTGACAAAGCTGCAGAAAAAGCAAAAGCCAAGCCACTCACTTACAAAGGCAATATTGTTAATCAAGGCGATAGCTTAACTGGCCTCGAGAAGATTCAATTCGATCGCTATTTCATTACCTTAAAAGATCACGTCAATCAAAACTGGAGCATTCCACAATGGCTCGAACAAGCTAATCTTCGCGCTCAAGCTTTAGTGATTCTTGATAGTCAAGGTTTTGTCGTTAAACGTGAGATAACTCAAAGCTCAGGCAATGATATTTTTGATGGACATGTTTTAAACGCCATTGATAAGTCCTCTCCATTTCCAGAACCACCGGATAAATTGAAAGGGGTTTTGAATATGCGAGGAATTTTGTTAAAATTTCCAGATTGAGGTGCACCATGAGAATTGTCGTTTTATTTATTAGCTTAGTTTTTACGTCAGCCGGATTTGCGCAACAAATTTACGTCGATGTCGGCAAAGCAAAAGCCAAACAAAGTTTGGTCGCTTTCCCTACATTGCAATACTTTGGAGCCGATACAACAAATACTCGCAATATTGAACTTGGCCAAAACCTTTTTAAAACTGCGTTCAATGACTTAACAGTTTCTGGATACTTTACTTTTATTAAAGAAGAAGCTTTTCTAGAAAACCCTAGTAAAGTCGGGCTAAAACCTGCGCCCGGAGAACCGAATGGCTTTAATTTTCCGAAATGGAAAACCATTGGTGCAGAATTCTTAATACGCGGTGGCTACAGAGTAACCGCTGGTAAAATTTCGTTTGAAGCGTACGTGTATCATGTGTCTCAAGCTAAACTGATTTTCGGTCGCACATATGAAGGCTCTGCTGATTCAGCCCGAAAGATTGCGCACACTTTTGCCAACGATCTGATGAAAAACTTAACAGGCCAAAAAGGCATGTTCTTAACGAAAGTGGTTGTGTCGTCTGACCGAGCAAAGGCGAATCAAAAAGAAATCTTCGTTATGGATTGGGATGGCGAAAATGTGCAAAAGGTAACGACTCATCAAAGCATAAGCATCTCTCCTGCTTGGTCGCCTCGCGGAGATAAGATCGCTTATTCGTCTTTTACCTATCATAAGAATACAAAAGTGCGAAATGCAGATTTATTTGTCTATGAATTGCTAAACGGACGTCGATTCTTAGTTTCATATAGAAAAGGGATTAACTCTGGGGCCGCGTTTTCACCTGATAACCAATTTTTATTTCTGACTATTTCTCAAGGTGGCACACCGGATATTTATCGTATGACTTTGGATGGAAAATCTTTATTGCGAATTACAGATGGACCAGGCAATGCGATGAATGTTGAGCCGGCGATTTCTAATGATGGCAAAAAAATAGCCTTTTCTTCAGACCGCAGTGGTAAGCCGATGATTTACGTAATGAATATTGACGGTTCAGGTTCACGACGAATCACTTTTGCGGGTAAATACAATTCAACCCCGACTTGGTCTCCGGATGGACAACAAATTGCTTTCGCTAATTACGATAAAAATCATTTCGATATCTTTGTGATCAATGCAGACGGTACGAATTTACGCCGCTTAACAGACGCGACTAAACCGAACGGCCACCCTGCCGACAATGAAGATCCAACTTTTTCTCCAGATGGTCGACATGTGATGTTTGTGAGTGACCGCACAGGCACAAATCAATTATATATCATCAGCCCAGATGGATTAAACGAGCGACGAATTACTTTTGATAAGTTTAACTACTTCAAGCCTAAATGGGGTCCTTTCACTGACTAATTTACCCGAACTCACTTCGTATACCGAGCAACAATGGCAACAAGCATTTGCTGTAAGCTCGGCCATTCAACGCTACAAAAATTTACTGCCACAAGCTCACGGCACATTATTTGAATTACGCCATTCGGCCTGGTTGCAATCTGCAATGGCGATTTTGTTTAATACTGCAAACGCAGAAACCATTTGTCGATTCTGGAGCCACGCTGCCGACCAAATCTTAATGAAATGCTGGAATGAAGCTGGCTTCAAAGGCAAACCCGCCGCACTTTTTGCATTGGGTAAGTTGGGTGCTGAGGAATTAAATTTAAGTTCTGATGTGGATTTGCTGTTGGTTTGCACTTCTGATTTTGAAGCCGAAGCTCAGCTGTTGTTTAAAAAATTTCGTTCCGAGTTAACTCAGATGTCACAATTCGGCTGGCTGTTGCGATTAGATTTTGATTTGAGACCTGGTGGTGGAGCTTCGCCTATTTGGATTACTCCGGAACGTTTTGAAAATCATTATTGGACGCAAGGAGAAGCTTGGGAGAGGTTAGCACTGGTCCGTTTAAGAGCCATTACAGGTGAACAAAATTTAATTGCGACAATTTCTAACTCAGCCAAGAAATTTTCGTTCCGAAAATTCCTTGATTATACTCTGCTTGATGATTTGAAGTTATTGCGACCACGAATTCATGCTTTAGTCGTCGAACAAAATGATGGTTGGGATTTAAAGACGGCCGTTGGTGGTATTCGTGACGTCGAATTATTTGCCCATGCTTTACAAGTTCTGCATGGCGGAAAAATATCGGACTTGCAAACTCGCTCTACGACTAAGGCTTATCAAGTCTTAGCGCAGGAGCAGTTGCTAAAGGCTGAGGAGGCGGAATCACTTAGTGAAAGTTATTGGTTTTTTCGGGATTTAGAAAACAAAGTACAATTAGTAGATGATCGCCAAACGCATTTTTTATCCACAGAAGCGTCTTTTCCGAGTTTGACGACGGAACAAATTGCTGAAATTAAGCAGACACGCCACCAGATAGACATTCAAGTCTCTAGTATTCTCGGATCATCAACAACAGAACAATCATTAGAACTTCCGCCGCCGGAGCAGCATCAGCAATGGTTACAGCAACTCGGATATAGCGAAACGACATTCAATGAAATTTGGCCGGCTCTACTCAAAGCATCTGCAGTTTCTAGAAAAAGTGCCCGCGATGAACGCAATCGCTTGCAAGTGATTCGACTATTTGTTGAAGCGATGGCCCGGGAAGGGTTGGATCCGGAACTGGGTATGGCCTTGCTTTTAGACTTTATTAAATCAACTCGAGCTAAAGCGACTTTTTTCAGTTTGTTATTGCGTGAACCCCGTCTAATTCGAGATTTGGCGCGATTATTTTCTATTTCCCCTTATTTAGGCGGAGTTTTATCTTCTCGCCCTGAATTGATCGATAGCTTCATTTACAAATCCCAAGATCCTATTTCCGAAAACCTGGAAGAGGCTTTAACTCAGTTTTCAGAAAGAAGATTACTGACGGAAGTTTTTGCTGCGATCGAATTTCTTCAAAATAAAAATTTGTCAGTTCTTCAAGAAAGTTTATCCGACACAGCTGATACAATTTGCGTCAATTTACAAAAACTCTTAACTGATGAATTACAGCTTCAACAATCCCCTAGTATTTTAGCTCTAGGAAAATGGGGCGGCCGCGAAATGGGTTTTCGCTCAGATTTAGATTTTATTTTTATAACCCCCCTTCCACCTGCGGAGGCCGAATTTAAATTTGCACGACGAATGATGTCGCGTTTAACGGAACAGCAACGAGGTGGCGCTATTTACAATGTAGATTTACGTCTTAGACCTTCTGGTAATTCCGGTCCATTGATTGTTCACGAACAACGCCTGCTAGAGTATTTTTCAACAGAGGCTTCTGCCTGGGAAAGACAATCTTATTTACGCTGCAGATCTCTTGGTTACTATTTGGTAAATGATCTTCTTCGGCTAATTATCGACCGCAGTCTAAGTGACGAGGATTTAAACGAGCTACTTGAAATCCGAAAGAAATTATTAGTGCCCCACAATTCCACTGAAGAATTAAATTTAAAATTTGCTCACGGAGGATTAGTAGAAATCGAATTTGCAGTACAAAATATTTTGTTGCAGCAAAAGCAAATTCCGCAAAGCAGCAGCACTCTTGGACATCTTCGGCAAATCAGCGTTAGCAACTCTGTGTGCCAGAAATCGCTAATAGAACTTGAACAACACTATTTGTTTTTCAGAACCTTGGAACAGATCTTCCAACTGCTGGCGAGCCGCAGCGTAGCGCAATTGCGCTTTGATTCTCAACTATTCAACAATTGCGCACGTGTGTTAAACGATGACGCCAATCTACTTAAACACAAGATTAACGATTCATTAACAGCGGCGGCAGCTATTTTGAAACGACTTGACCCGATTTATAGTCAAAGATAGCGTGCAGAATACAGGAGCGAATATGAATAAAAAGAATCTATTTTTGGTTTTTTTCATCTATGTTTTCGCATTTTTTTTATGTTCGTTTGCGAATGCCGCAGATGCGGAAAAGCCAGCGGCTGAAGTAAAAAAAATCGAAGATACAAAACCCGCAGCTGATGCGACGAAGAAGGAAGAAGCTAAACCAGCGACTGAAACTAAAAAACCTGACGATGCCAAACCTGCGGCAGACGCAAAAAAAGCTGAAGAAGCAAAACCTGCAGCGGATGCGAAAAAATCCGCACCAACTAGAAAGGCGAAAAAAATGTTTGCAGTATTAGAAATCGAGAGCGAAGGAAAACCAATGGGAAAGATTCGCATCAAACTTCATCATCAATTGACTCCGATTACAGTTGATAATTTCGTTGGATTAGCTGAGGGCACTAAAGAATTTACTGATCCAATTCCAACCAAAGATGGTCGCTTGGAAAAAGTAAAACGTCCTTATTACGATGGAATTATTTTTCATCGTATAATCCCAGGTTTCATGATTCAAGGCGGAGACCCGACCGGGACCGGAACAGGTGGACCTGGTTATGAATTTAAAGATGAGTTTCACCCCAGCCTTACCCACAACAAAAAAGGTATTTTATCAATGGCGAACCGAGGACCTGGAACAAATGGCTCTCAATTCTTTATCACCTTAGAAGCCACTCCGCACCTCGATAAAAAACATACGGTTTTCGGAGAAGTTGAAGACGAGAAAAGCATGAAAGTCGTCGAAGCTATTGGCGCTGTAAAACGTGGCCGCAATGATAAGCCAGTTAAAGATGTGGTCATTAAGAAGGTAACAATCGAGCGAGAGTATTAGTCTTTACAGCGGCGAATCGCCATTCAAGATCACTAGCTCTAATCGCTCATTTAGCATTGGTTGTTTAGTTTTCGAAGGATCCATTGGCCGCTGATTTCCGTAAGACATACTGATCAGCCTAGCATTATCAATCTTATGAACTTTAGCAAAATAGCGAACTAAGGTGATTGCCCGGGCTGAAGCAAATTCCCACTCATTCGAATAAGTCGAATTGTGACTTTGGCTGTGCCCTTCAATTAAAAATTTCTTGTTGTAACGAGAAAGTACAGTGCCTAACTGTTTTAAAAACGGCATTGCGCCGGGGCGAAATTGAATAGCATCGTCGGCGAACAACTCTCCGCCCTTCAAAACAATCCGTACACCCATTTCATCTGAAGCCACATCTAAAATATATTTTTTTACATCTTCTTTGGCGAATAAACTTTCTAACTCGGTCTCCACGTCACTTAATGTGTTTTCGGCTTCTTGGTTGCCTTTTTGAAAAGTTGGTATTGGAGGTTCGATAGGAGTATTAAATTTTTCGCCTTGATTGACGGTATCCGCACTGCCGCCAAAACTACCGCCGCCTTTAATCAAATATTTTTTAAAGGACTCTTGGACTTTTTCAGTTTTTTCTAAATTTCGTTCAGATGTCGCATACAAAACGGTAAAAAAAGCGAACAACAACGTGATGAAATCCGCATACGATACTAACCATCGATCATTACTGGAATTGTTATCGTCTTCGGCTTCACTATTCATATCAACCTTGTTTTGCACCAGTATAAGTACGCATTTTTTCTTCAACAATGTAAGGGTTTAACCCTGCAGCGACTGCGACAGCACCATCAAGAATCATTCTCTTTATCTCTGACTGCGCCTGAATCCGGCGCTTAAGCTTATTCGACAAAGGAATGAATATTAAATTTGCCGAGGCAACACCGTAAATTGTTGCAACGAATGCGATTGCTATACCTTTACCTAACGCTGTTGTATCCGACAAATCTGACATGACATGAATCAAGCCCAATACCGCACCAATGATACCTATTGTAGGTGCAAAACCGCCGGCATCCGACCAGACCTTTACCGATTGCATCGCACGCTTTTCAGAAACATGAATTTCAGTTTCAAAAATTTTTCGTAATGTTTCGGCTTCAATCCCATCGATCATGTAACGAAAAACATTTCTCATAAATGGATCGGTTAATTTGTTTAATCTATTCTCGACGGCCAAAATAGATTCCCGACGTGCAATTTGTGCGATTTCGATGACATCTTTCGCTAGACGTTCCATGACCGTCGCATCGGCTTCTCTTGCAGTAGAACGCAACAATCCCAATGCCCGTTTGACATCCGTCATTGAATTCGCCACCAAAGTTGCACCAAAGGTGCCTGCAAATACAATAATTGCTGCCGTTCCTTGAACCAACGAGCCAAAATGGCCGCCGTCGATCACGTGGCCGAAAATTATGCCACCTACACCGACTATAATTCCAATGATGGTTGCTGTGTCGAGCATGTAATGGCACTCCTCGAATGAATCTTTTGTTGATACTGAAAAAATATTTCTGCAATCTCTGCTGCTGATTCACGAACCATAAGCGTTTTACTATCAGAAAATGTGATCATCGAATCTGGTTTAGACTCTACCCATATAATCAAATCTGGATTGACCAAAATTTTCTCGCCGTTAATACGGGTTAGCTGAATCACGTAACCACCTTTAAAAGTGACTTAGATTTTTCTCACGCGAGAAACTTAAATCTTGAGTCGTAATACGCAAGCGGCCACATAAGAAATGCGCCAACTCTCGGTAAATATGCACGGCGATTGCCGGATTCGAATTTAAGAAACTTTGCAATTTATCGTAAGGTAAATAAACGATCTCAGATTTTTCGATCGCGACTGCAGTTGCCGAGCGTGGTTCGCCGTCAACAAATGCCATTTCTCCAAAGTGACTTCCCGTTCCCAACGTCGCTACTTCAATGGCGTCACCCGATGGACCCTTTTGTATAATTCGTACGGAACCGTACTTAACAATATATAACGCCAAAGCCTTATCGCCTTGATTGAAAATATCGTCGTTTGGAGCATACGATTCAATGCCACAAACAGCACTGATTTGTTCCAATTGCGAGCTGGCTAGCCCTTTGAAAAGATAAACGTTTTGCAGCAAATTCTTATGTTGACCCATGCATTCCCCTTATTCTCAGAAGTACAGCCAGAATATCATTAATGTGAAAGCTTTCCAAATTTTGCCTTGTTTACTACCTATTCTCAGACCTTCGATATATAACCAGATTCATGTTGGTTTTAGTAACTGGTGCGACAGGTTTTTTAGGTGGTTGGTTAACGAAGCGTCTCCTCGACGCTGGACTAGATGTTCGGATCTTACGACGAGAAACAAGTGATCTATCCGAGATCAAAGGCCTGAAAGTTCAACATGCCCTCGGCGATGTCACAGATCCCGAATCATTATCAAAAGCTTGCAAAGATGTAGACTCGGTTTTTCATTTGGCTGGTCTAATTGGATATTCTCCTGCTATGCGCGCGCCAATGGAAAAAATAAACGTCGGCGGAACGGCCAATGTGATTGAAGCGATAAAAGCAAACAAAGTTCGAAAGCTTGTCCATTTAAGTTCAGTTGTTGCCATCGGCGCAAGTTTTAAGCCAGTGCCAATGAATGAAGAATCCGCATATAATATTCAACATTTGAATTTAGGATATTTCGAAACGAAAAAAGCGGCGGAGGATTTAGTTACAAGTGCCTTTCGCAAGGGCGAAATTGATACTGTTATTTTAAATCCATCGACGATTTATGGGGCCGGAGATGCAAAAAAGGGTTCTCGGAAAACTCAGAAAAAAGTCGCGCAAGGAAAATTTCCATTTTACACTAGCGGCGGAGTCAATGTTGTCGCCGTTGAAGATGTGGTGGAAGCGGTTTATCAAGCTTGGCAAATCGGCAGATCAGGCGAACGTTACATTTTGTCTTCTGAAAACATCACGATTAAACAACTCTTTGAAATGATTGCTCATGAAGCTGGTGTTAAGCCCCCGTCGATCTATTTACCAAATCCAATTGTTCATGCCATTGGCTGGATTGGCGATCGACTCGAAGCTCGTGGCAAAAAAGGTCCATTAACTTCTGAAAATGCTTATACTTCTTTGATGTATCATTGGTTTGATTCAACCAAAGCGCAGCGCGAATTAAAATTTAAACCTAGACCTTCGATAGAGGCGATTCGGGCCAGTGTCAGTTGGATGAAACAACAAGGTATGCTACAAAATAAAGATGCTTAAGAACATATTCCTTATATTTACTTTACCGTTAACTGTACTTGGAATCGTGATCGCAGCGCTATCGTGGATCATTATAACAACTCCAAATGTTTTAGATTTAAAAGAGTGTCTTGTTACTTCTATGTACCAAGTCAAACTTTGCCCAAAAGATCCAAGTTACGTCCCGCTTAACCGTATCGCGACTGTCGTTCAACAGGCTGTGCTCGTTTCGGAAGATTCCAGTTTTTTTAATCATAACGGCTTTGACTGGTATGAAATTCAAAACAGTTTAAATAAAAACTTAAGTGAAAAAGCTTTTGCACGTGGCGGATCGACTATCACACAGCAATTGGCTAAAAATGTTTTCTTAAATAAAGATAAAACTATTGCCCGTAAGCTTCGTGAAGCTTTGCTGACTTATGAATTAGAGAAAAACTTTACTAAATTAGAAATTTTAGAAAAGTATCTGAATGTCGTCGAGTTCGGTCCAAATATTTATGGTATTAAGGCAGCCGCTCAATATTATTTTAAAAAATCACCTGCCGAATTACATTTGCTCGACGCTGCGTTTTTGGCCATGTTACTGCCGAATCCAAAAGCCTACAGCGTTTCATTCCGTAAAAAGGCTTTGACGAAATTCGCACGCCAGCAAGTACTATCAATTATTTTTCGACTACAAGCTTTTAAAAAAATTCCCGCCGAATCTTACAAACAAGCCAAAAATTATGTTGATACATTTCCATGGTCGCAGTTATCACGAGACAGCTTTGCGCCTGTTTCAACGGTGTTAGAAAATCCTGATGGTGAACCGGTTCTTACGACCCCGACGGATTATGAAAGCGATCAGATTTCAAAGGATGAAGAAGCTCTTGAAAAGCTTGCGCCTCCTGCTGAAGACCCGCCATCAGAAGACGAGCCGCCGATCGAGCCTACGGATGGCGAGCGGAGTGATGACAACACAGAACAACAACAAGACTCCGAAGTGCCCCAGTAAAGTAACGTCGATCCGCGCATTAAATAACATTCGAACAGCATGAACGGCGTGGGTTAGAGGCGAAAGCCACGCTAGATATTCTAAAATGATTGGTAATTTGTTGAGTGGAAAATATGTTCCACTAAACAGCATCATCGGTACAATAACTCCCGTTTGAAAATACAAAAACCAATCATAATTCTTCGCTCGAGCGGCTAGCCATAAACCAAATGCTGCAGACATCCAACATATCATTGCCATCAAAATAAATGCTGGAAATACCCAAGCCGTCGTCAACAAACCTTGGACTGCGGAAATAAAAGTCACGCCCATACAAGCAAGAAAACCTTTTGATGTCGCCCAAAGGATTTCTCCCAATGCAATTTCGTAAGGTAGTATCGGTGACAATAAAATTCCGTCGTAAGTTTTTTGTTTTGCTAATTTCGTATAACCACCATAAGCCGCTTCGAAAAACGACACGACCATTCCGGAAAAGCAGGCTAGCGAAGGTACAAAAAATTCGACATAAGGAATTCCATTTACTTCCCCAATCATGCTGCCTAACCCATAGCCAATCGCAAACAACATCAGTGCCGGTTCAAGTAAAACCCAAAGCAAAGTTACCCAAATGGTATATCGAAAATATAAGAAATTTCTTTGCCAGACGGCCAACACGCCACTCATATAATTTCCTCGTCTTGCATTTTATATCCGGCGACTTTTAAGAACACGTCTTCTAATGCTGCTCGCCGAATTGTTACGGTGTTGCTGGTAACAAAACTTAATGCGTCCTTCCCTTCTTTGCCCTGAGGAATAAATAAACGAATGCGATTATTTAGAACTTGATAATTATAATGAGGTTGAATTTTTTGGACATGATAATCCAAATCCGTTGCTGCGATATCAAATTCAACAACTTCATGGCCAATATGCTCAGTGATTAGTTTTTTCGGATCACCCTCTGTTACTGCACTGCCTTTATCAATAATCATAACCGTATCACAAAGCCGTTCGGCCTCTTCTAGATAGTGAGTTGTCATTACGATTGTTTTGCCCTTTTTCTTTAACTCAGAAAGAGCTTCCCAAATCCACAACCTCGCTTGAGGATCAAGTCCCGTGGTAGGTTCATCTAAAATCAAAATTTTTGGATCGGTCATCAACGCACGCGCAAGGGATAAACGCCGGCGCATTCCACCACTTAAACTTTCAACGGTGCGGTCTTCATAATCTTCTAAATGTAAAAATCGTAAAAGTTCGCGCGCTTTCAGACGAGCTTGATCGATTGGTATTTGGTGATAGTGCGAGTAAATCAAAAGATTATCTAACACCGTAAAGTCGGTATCTAAGCCATCATCTTGGGGCATCACACCAATTTGAGCTTTAATTTTTCTAATATTTGTTTTGACGCTTAAACCAAGAATAAATAATTCACCGCTAGTGGGTGTGCAAACTCCGTACATCATTCTCATCGTTGTTGTTTTGCCGGCGCCGTTTGGTCCTAGCAAACCAAAACAAACCCCTTGGTTAACCTGCATATCCAATTGATTAACGACTTTTAGGGAATCAAACTTTTTTGTTAAGGCGCGCGCTTCTAGAACGATCATCCTACTATTGCAGCAGAAAGAGTTAGCCGTGTCCACCCATCAAAAACGGTTCATGGCTTGTGTCAGGCTGTGGAAGGGCCGCTAACTTTTCAAAGTAATTCTGAATATGACCATCCAAGTCGATAAGCCGCGCACTTTGAAATAGATTTTTACGAAATTCTTTTGAATCTGGGTAACCGGCTGAATACCAAGACGCAAACTTTTTAAGTTGCAACAAAGTCATTCGCTCATCACAACTAGCAGTTAAATGACCTCGCAAATGCCGGAAGACTCCAAAAAAATCTTTCGACGTCGAGTCTGGTAGTTGGTTATACAACGCCATCGCTTGACGAAAAATCCACGGATTTTTTAAACACCCTCGGCCAATCAATACTCCATCACAAGCTGATTCCTGTAGTCGCTTCACCGCTTGCGTCCCCGACGCAATATCGCCGTTTCCTAAAACCGGCAATGGTGACTGACTTTTTACCCAACGAATATAATCCCAGTCAGACTGACCCGAATATCCTTGCGCTCGGGTACGACCATGAATTGCCACCCAGGTAATGCCCTCGTCATAAGCGACTTTCACAACTTGATCTGCGTTTCGAGAGCTTTCATCCCAGCCAGTTCGAACCTTAATTGTAACTGGAATTTGTACAGCTGATTTTACCGTTCGTAAGATGTCTCGCATAGTATTTAGATCTCGAAGAACGGCAGCTCCCGCGCCTTTTTTTACGACTTTTTGAACAGGACAACCAAAATTTAAATCTACAAAATCAGCTCCCATTTGCTCGACTTCTTTTGCAGCCATAGCTAAGTCTTCGAGGGTATCGCCAAACAATTGGATACCAATGGGGTGTTGAACCGAATCAAAAGCCATTAATTTTCGCGTTTTTTCGCTGCTATATTTCAAGCCCGTTGCCGAAACAAGCTCAGTGACCACAACTCCACAACCCATCTCACGCATGAAAGAGCGAAAAGGACGATCCGTAATACCCGCCATTGGAGCGAGCACGAACGGATTTTCATGAAGTTTATTGAGTAGCTTTTGTTCAGGACTCATAGGTTCATTCTATTAACACGCCATATTAGAGCCCACAACCGTAAGTGTCTCAAAATGAGATGGTTTTTTTGAATTATCTAATAATTAGACACCCGCTTAACAAAAACGCGCATGCTAATTCTAAGCACTATTAGGTGCAATCTACGAGGGGCTTAGGTGGCATAAAAGTTGTTATATATACTCATATGAAAACTAAGTACTTTGATTTACTTGTATATTTGTTTATAGCCAGCTCACTGACAGGTTGCAGTTACTTTGATGCTACCGTTCCTGGTGGTTCACACTTAACAGGTTCTGCAGATCCCATCGATACTCCAACAACGACCTCTGGCCAAAAAATCACCCTTGCCCAGGTCACAGAACAGGATGTGGTAAACAACTTACTTCAAACTGATTGGTCGACGATTCACGCACAGTTGGCAGCTGGCCAAATGAAGTACTATTCAATTGAATTGGATTTCGATTACGAAAAAGCTTTAAAACCATTGTCACAAGCCATTCGCAAATACTCTCCGCAAGCTTGCAAATTTATTGGCTTACCTTATCGTGAAGGGGCTTATAACGAAAATGAATGGCACTGTGGAAACCCCATTGATGGCAACTGGAAGGATATGGTGACACTAAATATTCCGAATATAAATGGGAGTGAAGCTGGATTTAATTATGCAATGAATGGATTTCAAATGCCTATTCGTATAGGCCGCGGTAATAATTCTGGATCTTATAACGAATCGACTCTCGATAATTTACAAGTGACTGCTCTTTCAAGCTCACAAAAAGTTGGAGAAGACGTTTCTGTACGCTTTCGCCCACAAAACACTAAAGTTGGATTAGATGTTTGCTTAAATGTTCCGGGTACAAGTATCAGTGCTCCATTTAGAAATGTATATGGTCATGCATGGAAACAAATTGCATTTGTGACTCTTGATTTAGATGCCAGTATGGATGTTACACCTGGAAACGTAAACTTCAGTTATCTTCGTCAATGCTTTAGCACAACACTCGGTATAAATACCAACACCGGTGTTCCTTATATTAATTTAGATAAAATTGAAAATCCGCATGTTGAAAGCGCAAACTTGTCGTACACAAATTTTCAGTTTAAAAATTGGTTCACAAGTTTATTATCAAATATATTAACTTTATTCGGCCTTAACATCAGCAATGAGATCAATAAAGTTTTACAAGGACGCGTTGCTAATATTTCGGCGAATGACGTGCAAAACAGCCAGTTCATGCTTGAGTACGTAAAACAAGCGTTAGGCGAACAGTGGGCGACTCGAGTAAACAATGCTTTAGTCGGCAAATTAAATACAGATGTGGCGCCAAGCTCTGCGATTGATTTTAAAAACATCTTGAAACGTCAGTGTGATCGCTTAAGCAGTTTGCAATCCATTAGTGATGCAAAACGTTTCAATCCAGAAGTTTGTAAATTGGCTTTAGATTACCTAGAGCTTCACCTTGTCCCTTTCTCGCGCGATCTAGATATGAAAAATGCCGGTTGTTACGATCACTATGTGAATATCCATAAATCAGATGATGGCACTAACTACTGGTGGAAAAATACTTGTAAGTTTAAAGTTAAAATCATGTTAGGCGTTCCGGTTTTGCGTGATGAGTTGGTTGATCTAGTTGCTCAGCTTATCGAATCCATCCGTACAGATGTACAAAACAACCAAGCGCTTATCGACGCGTTAAAAGGTATTCAAAATCCTGATATTGATAATGACACGCTTGATTCCATCATCAGCATCTTAAAGGGCAATGGAGTAAACGATATTTCGGTTGAAGACATCGCAGACTACATTAAAAGGAACCAAGGCACGATCGCCGCTCTTAAAACTAGCAGCTTAGGTGCTGCCGCAGTTTCTAATACATACTAAGTCGCTAGTAACGCAAAGCACAAATGAGGGTTTTTTACCCTCACCGTTGACAGCATAGAGCCCAAACGTTTAGTTTCTGGGCTCTTTTTTTGATGTGGCTTGGTAGCTCAGTCGGTAGAGCAGAGGACTGAAAATCCTTGTGTCGGCGGTTCAATTCCGTCCCAAGCCACCACTTAAAACAGCATGCTGTATGCTTATCAATTCCAGTACAATTCATTGCGTACCCACAATTAATCATGCATATCTGAGAACCATTTCTCAGGAGTATAAATGAAATTTCTAATAGCCACTTTTTTCGCCTTATCTTTTCTTACAGAAGTTCACGCAGAATGCACCAGCGCGTACAACAGCGATGCCATTATGAACTTAATTCCTTGGACAGAATCTTATTCGAAGCAAGTTGGACCTTTCTCGCTTGAATATTCGACTTTATCTTGCAACAAAATTAATGGTTGTGGTTCGTGGGTTCCGACAGCTCCGAATTTGAATCAAGAACTCAAACACTGTACTTGGTCGTCAGGAATCTGTTACGCTGATTACACATATTCGTCTGTGCAACTTTATCCTCAGTCAATAAGCGCTTATTTTGAGCGATGGTCTTTAGATATTTTATATCTTCACTTGCAATATCAAGCAGTAGCGGGACCCACTTACAAAATGCGCTGTGAAATTCATTTCACTGGTCGAATGATTTGCAAAGCCGAAGATTTGAGCTGGGCTTTTCAAAAGGACGATATCAATAATTTTGAACGTATTAAACTTGAAGGAAAAATCGGCAATGGTTGTTTCGTCGTTGAAGGCCAAGGCCGCAGTGCTAATGGTGGCAATGCTGAACGACTCGTGATTTCTGGCCAATGGTAATGCGGATTGAAAAATTCTAGTCTAGAGCGTTTAGCATTTCACATTACGAATTGGGCCGAGCGCTGGTTTCCTGATTCATATATATTTGCCGTTCTTGCCGTTTTATTTGTTTCGGTCGGCGCGTTGATCAGCGGCATCTCTCCAACATCTATTGCAACAGCTTTTGGTGAAGGCTACTGGAGCCTTATCACCTTCACTATGCAAATGGCGATTGTGGTGATTTCAGGTTACGTTGCTGCATCTTCGCCGCCGGCGAAAAAATTAATTGATAAGCTTGCTCGTCTTCCAAAAACCGAGCGTAGCGCAGTGGCTTACGTCGCACTTTTTACCATTATCACTTCATTATTTAATTGGGCCTTTAGCTTAATTTTCGGTGGATTGTATGTTCGCGCTCTTGCTCGTCGCAAAGATTTACGAGTGGATTACCGTGCAGCAGGCGCTGCCGCCTATTTAGGCTTGGGTGCCACTTGGGCTTTGGGCATCAGTTCATCTGCGGCACAACTTCAGGCCAACAAAGACAGCATTCCTCAGGCATTGTTGCCAATTACAGGCGTCATTCCATTTAGTGAAACAATTTTTCTTCCGCAATCTTTAATTATGCTGGTGGTTTTGACTATTGTCTCGGTTCTCATTGCGTATTTATCTGCCCCCACCCGCGAACGAGCCGTCACTGCTGATGACCTCGGAATTATCGTAAAAGATGAACTTGATCTTCCAAACGCAAAAGCCAGAACTCCGGGTGAGTGGCTCGAGTACTCCCCGCTGCTTACAATCTTCTTAGCTGCACTTGGTTTGTGGTGGATTGCCAATGAGTTTATCCATAAAGATCCGATCTTAACTATTTCCAATCTTAATACTTATAACTTTTTATTTTTAATTTTAGGAATGCTGTTAACTTGGCGACCAAAACGATTTTTGCATTCCATTGCAAAAGCAACTCCTGCGGTCAGTGGAATTTTAATTCAATTTCCATTGTATGGAAGTGTTGCTTTTATTTTAACAAAAGCGATTGGCCCCGACGGCCAAACGTTGTCCCATCATTTTTCAGAATTTTTTGTGGCGATTTCTACTCGTGATAGTTTCTCGGCGTTGATGGGAGTTTATTCTGCAATCCTAGGATTTTTTATTCCTTCCGGCGGCGGTAAATGGATTATCGAAGCACCGTATCTGATGCAAGCGGCGAACGAACTGAACGTACACTTGGGTTGGACTGTGATGGTATACAATGCAGCCGAAGCCTTACCAAATTTGATCAATCCATTTTTTATGGTGCCTTTGATCGGTGTTTTAGGCTTAAAATCCCGTGATATTGTCGGTTATACAGTCACGCAATTAGTTTTTCATGCACCGCTGGTGATTTTTATGCTGTGGGCTTTGGGTGAAACACTGACTTACCATGCACCCGTTATTCCTTAAATTATTTTAATTAAGCTTTCTGCAAAGCCTGCTCTAAATCTCGTTGAAGATCCGCTAAGCTTTCAATCCCAACGCTTAATCGGATTAAACTATCGTCAATTCCTAGTGCTTTGCGATTTTCCGCAGGAATACTAGCGTGGGTCATGATCGCCGGATGTTCGATTAATGATTCCACTCCGCCTAAGCTTTCAGCCAATGAAAAAACTCTGACATTTTCAAGCATGCGGCGCGCGGATTCTAACCCACCTTTGATATACATAGTAATCATGCCGCCAAAGCCTGTCATTTGCTGCTTCGCTAATGCGTGTTGAGGATGACTGCTTAAACCCGGATAAACCACTCGTTCCACTTTCGGATGCTTTTCTAAAAACTGTGCAATAGCCGTGGCGTTTTTTTCGTGAGTTTGCATACGTACAGCCAAGGTTTTTAAACTGCGAAGTCCGAAGAATGCATCCATCGCGCCACCGCTGGTGCCCATGGAATTACTTAAAAACGCGACTTGTTCGGCCAGGTCTTTAGTATTCACAATCACTGCGCCACCGACGATATCGGAATGACCATTAATGTATTTTGTTGTCGAGTGCACAACGATATCCGCACCTAAATCGAGTGGCCGCTGAAAGTATGGACTCATAAATGTATTATCAACTGCAACCAAAATACCTTTGGCCTTAGCGATTTTTACTGCAGCTGCAATATCCGCTAACTTTAAAGTTGGATTTGTCGGAGTTTCTAACCAAATCATTTTGGTATTTGGTTTCAAAGCTTTTGCTAAGGCATCCGACTTCGTTAAATCCGCATAAGAAAATTGTAATCCATGATGCTGCAAAACTTTATCAAAGAGACGAAACGTACCGCCGTACATATCATCCATCGCAACCACATGGTCGCCACTCTTTAACAAATGCATAACTGTTGTCGTCGCCGCACAACCAGAAGAATAAGCGAACCCCGCATAACCGTTTTCTAAATTTGCCAAACAAGCTTCAAAAGCTTTGCGAGTTGGATTGTGAGTTCGCGAGTATTCATAACCGCGATGTACTCCAGGGGACTCTTGTACATAAGTCGAAGTTAAATACACCGGAGTCATAATCGCGCCGGTAGTGGGATCAGGTTCTTGACCTGCATGAATCGCGCGTGTTTCGAAACCAAATTCTTTAGGTTGCCAGCTCATACATCCACCTCAGGCGGCGCTGATTTTTTAGGCGTCGCATGCAGAGCTTTTAGCACTTCATTCATCTGTTGAATAGGATCTTCGTGAAAATCCAAACCCGCTTCTTTCATCAGCGATTCAACGGCCTTGCCGTCTGGAGCATCTTTCAACAATTCATCGACTAAAACCTGTAGGATTTGCAATCTTGATTGTAACATCTGGCCATATTACGGCTTTGAACTGTGCGGCATCAAGGAAGATTCGCCCAAAAGCAAGTGTTCGCCTCTCTGCACACGAAAAGTCTTTTCGCCCTTTCCTTTATAATGAGCATAGCGAACTTTGATAACTCCTGAAGGGATAGTCTTATATTCAAATGGAGCATACCCCATGTTTATCCCATTGACCTCGATCTGAAGCCAACGCTGAGTTTTGATTGTTAAATGTGCTTGTGGTGGCGGCCGATTGCTTTCGCCTTTCAAAGTTAAACTAAATGCTATTAGTCCAATAAGTGCAGCAGCTCGAAAGTTCGCTTTGGAATTTCGTGAGCGATGAGATATCGCCTCAAAGGCTTGAGTTTTTGTTCTGGCCTCAAGCTGTAATCGAAAGTTGCGAATTTTATCGCCCAAGCTTCGGCGCTGCGAAGCTCGCACCTTTGCAGACTGAAGATCTACAGCTTTTCCCAACCATTTCTCCGCTATCTTTCCCAGGGCATAAAGATCTGTTTGAAGGTTAGGTTTACCGCCTGCCAACAGCAATGGATCTGCAAACTCAACTGTAGTTTGAATACCGTGTTCAGAAAAATTCGCTAATCCAAAATCCAGCAACACTACTCGTCCTGTTTCATCTATCATTATATTAGATAGACTTAGATCCCCATGACAAAGTCCGACGTTCGCCAAATCTAATAGGCCTTGTTTAACCTGGGCGATGACTTCTAACACGTCAGCGGTTTGCAACACATTGGCGTTCCAAAGCTGCATTAAACTGACACCTTCAATCAATTCTAAAATCAGAGCGGGCTCATTTCTGATCCAGTCGAAACTTAACACTCGGACGCAATGTTCAGAACGGACGGTGGAAAGAGAATGAAACTCTTTTTTCCAGATCTCGACTAGATTCTCAGAATTAAGAATTTTAATTGCCACAGTTTGATAAATGTTGGCGCGACCGTCACATCGTAACGCCTTGAAAACACGACTGTTCAATCCTTGCCCGAGACAATGTTGCAGCTGATAGGTTACTGATTCGGCTTGGATGACTTCTTCCATGCTAGGCGACCGTTCAATTCTTGCGCCAACTTTTTCTTACGAGCTTGAAAGTAATCGAAGGGCGCATTTTCTTCCTGCACATATTGCAGTTCTGCTAAACGCTCTCGCACTGTCTTTTGACACTTTGCAGAGATGTCCGGATGCTTTAACCACTTTTCTAATGCGGAAATATCTTTTTCGCCGCTGTTCCACATTTGGCAACGGCCATCTAAAAACCGCAGCAACTCTTTATTATCACTTGCTCCTAGGTAACACGCGGTTGGAACTCTTTGAGAACGCAATTGAGTTTCACATAAAGCCTCTAGATAATTTGCGTTACTTGCCGCAGCTTTGGAATGGATAAGCTGTTCGACATAATCTGAGTTCCAAGCCGTTTCCGCAAATACAGACTGCACAAGTAAGAAAAAGAAAATAGTCATATTGACCCTAGCTGTTTTATGAATTCTCGTAGCATTGGTCCTACTAACAAAATCAAAAATGATGGAAATTGCAGCAGTAAGAGTGGTAACAACCCAATTATAGGCAGTGCTTGTAAGTGACGATTTAAATCGCTATCTGAAATCTGCATAAACTCCTTCTCTAAATCTTGTAGCACTGAAAGAATCGGTTCTCCGAACCAACCGCGCTCTAAAGTACTGAAAAGTGCAAATCGATAAGGATTTCGCAAAGTCCCGAGCCATATTCTTGAATTTTCCCCTTTTTCTCTGAGTTGCCACCAAGTCGCAAGTTGTTCAGCAAATGCAGATTGTGGATTATTCTGCAGGTAAGTTTGGGTGCTGATGCGAACGGATTGGCCTTTTTCGAGAGAAAATCGCAAATGCCAAATAAACTTTAAAGGTTCGGCTACAAAGACCATTTAATTCTCCTTCCTAAATTTAGTAAGATCAGCACGCCTAAAACATGTAGTAGGCTTGCGACTATTATTAGAGGTAACTGCTGTTTTAATCCCCATTTGGTGCTGACAAATACAGTCAGTGCAATTTGCAGAACAAACAAAACCACCGCTTGCATTCGAATTTGGAGCAAAACTTGTCCGGACCTACGTCGAAAATCGGATTCTTTCGACATTTGTTCGCGCAGCGCAACCAAACGTGACAGTGCTTGGTGTGGTTCGCGCTGAATTTGCTCGAATTCATCGCGCAGAATCCGCTCTTCTGGTGTGCGAGCTTCTACTTCCTGCTGTGGCTGAAAGTGCACAGCATGCTGCCAATGACTCCAGCGCGAGTTTTCGCTTGCCAACTTCATGACGGCGGCTCGAAAGCTGTCACCCGCGCGTATTTTAATGATGATTTGTGTGAGTAGCTCAAGACAGGAGCGCCGCTCTGTGAGCCACTCTTGCAGGATTGTGCGCACCTTCCAACCGAGCAAAAAAATAATCAGCAAAAGTTGTGTGGTTACCGCCGCTGCAATGGTATTCGGCAGAAGTTTGACTGAGAAAATTTCGCACACAGCAATAAAAGTGCCAATTTTTGTCAGCACTGTTCGAGGATTCGGAAAATCTTCGGCGATTGTCCGAGAAATCCGGAGTGCGAACTCGAGTCCGACGAAAAAAATCAGAAATGAAATCAGTTGAGATGCGCTCATTTCAGAAATAAATGTGCAAAAAGCATGTAACATGTATTTTTTCTATTGACGAGAAGAGTCGCCACAGTACACTGAAGGTGAAGCATCAATGTTTAACAGCATTGAAAAACTCATCCTAGGAGGAGACGTTATGGCAAAGAAGAAAAAAGCAGCAAAGAAAGCTACTAAGAAAAAAGCGACTAAAAAAGCTGCTCGCAAAAAGAAATAGTAGTATTTAAAGTTTTGAACTTTAAAACCCTCAGTTTTCGGACTGAGGGTTTTTTTTTAGAAATTCCGAAGATCAGGAATGTGTAAAAAACCTCGGTTTAAGCGAATGGTTTTTTAATTGCTCAGGATTTACTTTTTCTTCTATTTTTTCTGCGGCAAGTTTTTATCTGTTCTGCAGATTTTCAAAGCTTGTTGTCTCAAGTTACGCAAACTTTTAACAAGTTGATATTTCTGGCCTGGGACTAGATCGTAAGTCACAGTTGCACATGCGCATCCATATCCGTAACCTGTTGGGCTCGTTTTCACCCACAATTTTTTATCTTCTGTATTCATTGCAATTGTTTCAGATCCTTGGGCTTGGTGTGAACCTTGGCTCATGATAATCCAATCACCTTGACCATCTGTGATCCAGTGGTTTGCTGGAGTTGGATTTGCGTACCAACCACAACGAACATCTGTAGTTGCAGATGCAAAAACCGGGGCTAAAACTAGTACCGATAACGCGATCAACTTTTTCATTAAAATCTCCTTTTGGTTTGTTGGATGGACGTAAGCATCGAAAGGGCTAAATCGTCAATTATACAAGTTTACTTTGGAAAACCTTCGTGTTGATTGCAGCAAACAGTTAAAATTTACAGTTCATCTTTTATTTTTTCATTGATGAGTGAACGTTTTATTGCGAGGCGCCAAATTGTTGCAGTAACAAAATTCTCATTATCAGAAGACACGGTGTTTTTTGAGTCGATCAAAAACGCAGTGATCATCCGTCCCATGGGCTAAAGCAATCGCAAATTTATTTTTTAATAAACTCGGGTCCAGATCGTATTATCTGGAAAGAACGGGTCACCTGACACTAATAAATGCTCTTCGTCGATCACTGTGTAGGACATATAACGGACCGGAATTTCAGCAGAACACCACAATCCTGGTGTTGAAAAATAAGCGACGTCACGAGATGGCGTATTATTGATAATCTCGAGTGCCGTAATTTGCACCGGTCCTGATGTGGACGGCTTAATTATTTCTCCTTGATGCGCACAAGTGACGTTCGCGATCATTGTGCCTGGAACAGTCAGATCGACTTGTACGACTACAGCGATAACATTTTTTGTATCGTAACGGTTGAATTCCCATTTATGCCCGGCGACTATGTCTGGGTTGGCGTTAGCTGATGTTAAGTAAAATCCTGAAATTAATGTCAGTAACAATGAGGTATTGATGAGTTTCATAGGTGCTCCTGATTTATTTTTTAGTCTAATCGAGAAACAAAACAAATTGCGGTGTTTGGGACAGCTATTGGATTTCCGCCATTTAAACCATATGTTTTAGCTGAACATGTCTGCACAATACTATTAGGTGAAGTAATCTGATCGGGATCTGTCCAAGAGCAAGTAATTCCATTGCAGATAACTGATGAGAGACGAGTATTGAACATAGCTTCGGCTTGAGCTCCTGAAATCACCATAAAGTTTGGAGTCGCAAAAGTCGTAATTGAAATGAAAAAAACAATTGCACCCAAAAATGATTTAAACAATTTTACCTCCGTAAGCAGTTTGTGGCTCATGATTACGTAATATAAATAAAATTACAAATTTAATTTAGGAATTGTTGAGTCAAAATGAAACATTTAAAACTGAGCAAGAAAGCGATACTATCAAAATCATGGGTATAATATTTTGCGTATTCATCGTTGTTTTTAACTTCGAATCTACATTAGTTACTGCGGATGTATTAACGCTTCCTCAAACCGCATACATACGATGCACGAAAGACAAAGAATTCGGCGCTTGTTATGAGCTTGGTTACCTCTACCAACATACCTCCAAGCCGGGGGACAAAGCCTTGGGAAATCAATACATCCGTCATGGTTGCAAGCTCGAGTTCAAAAAACCATGTAAGCAATCTCATGCGAATACTCAAAGTTTGCTTTATTTAAAAGCTAAAAAACAATGGGACACCCAAAAGCAAAAAGCGCTCAATGACATGAATACTGTGAAGACAAAAGATGAAATTGATTGCGAAAAGAATGTTGACGCCAAAGCTTGCGGGCGTGCTGGAAATTATTTTTTTTACTTAGCTCCAATATTGAATCCTGAAAAAGGAAAAGCCATGTTTGAAGAAGGCTGCCGCCTCGGTGACAAAGGCAGTTGTCAGTCTTTCGATTTGATTAAAAAAGGAATCGTGCGAGTTTATGATGTGGAGATGTAAGCTTCGGGATAAACGCACCAAGATATTAGTGAATAATAATTATTTAAACGCGACGCTTAAACGCAACGGCTAAACACTGCGTTAACCACTAAAACAACTTCGCCTTAATCCCCTCTTCTTGCAGGAACTTCTTAATGGCCTTGGCGTCCAAAGGATCAAGTCGGTCCATCAAGCGCACGATCAAGGCAAAAGTGCGTTTACCTTCAGGTGTACGAACCTGCTGCGTGAAGTACGCTAAATCTTCAGAGATAATGCCCATGTTTTTCAGCATACTGCGCATATCTTGATTTTTTGTGGTGGAATCAAATTGTTTTAAGACGCGGTCGAAATTATTTACCAACTTATTCATGGTGTCGATGGTTTGAATAACTGAGCCTTCGTTCTTATTTACGAACTCGATTATTTTTCCGGCTAATCCGTAGGACTGGGAGATGAGTTGATCGACGCGTGGTGGATCTTCGCCCCGAATGTCTTGGCCGTTTTCTAACATTTCAGATGTTGAGCTGCCAGGGGTGATCTCGATAAATTTTTCGCCGATCACCCCTGCTAAATTAATAAAGTACTGACTGTCTTTGCGTAATGTCGGCCAGGCTTTTTTATCAACTGTAATACCGATTTTTAATTTTACTTCTTCGCCACTGGCTGTTTTACCGTCGGGTTCGAAAGTTATGGATTTTACTTTACCGACTTTAATACCCATCACTCTCACAGGTGAGCCGACTTCGATGCCGCCGGCGTAATTATAGAGTAAATTTAAATTATATGCGTTCGAAAACGGATTTAACGAACCTAGCATCAGAGCAAAAACAACGACTAAGCCAATTGCCGCAATAAACAACAAGCCGACTTTTGTTCCTGCTTTCATAAAACCCCCTCAATAAAAAAACGACAATACAAATGATAGTACAAAATCTAAAACAATAATGGAAACAGAAGATGTCACGACACTGTTTGTTGTGGCTAATCCCACTCCTTCAGCCCCCGATTGACATCGAAAACCATAAAAACAACTGACAATTGGGATCACGGCACCAAATGTTGCGCCTTTTATACCCGCAAAAATTAAGTCTTGTACTCCTACGAAATTGCGCATGGCCATTAAAAACATGCCCGTGCTGGATCCCAAGCGAACTTCGGTCACAATCATGGCCGCAAATAAACACACCATGCACGCTACAATAGTTAATATGGCACAGCCGATGATGCTGGCGACCAAGCGAGGAGCGACCAAATATCGAACCGGATCAATTCCGAGCATTTTCAATGCATCTATTTGTTCGGTGATTTGCATTGAACCGACTTCGGCAGCAAGTCCCGCACCTACTCGAGAGGTAATGAGAAGAGCGGTGACGACGGCACCAAGTTCTCGTAAGATCAAAAGTGCTGCAAAACCAGGCACCAACGAATCGTCTTTGATGACGATTTTCATATGGAAAGACGATTCAATAATCGTAACGATCGCTGCAAAGCCGATCGAAAATAACACGACCGGTGCACTTTCAATTGCAATAACGCTTATTTGCTTCGCAATGTCGTTCCAACGAAACGGTGGCGTAACTGCCGCAGCAAAAGATTTAGCCGTGAGTTGCAAGAATTCGAGGATCGCAGGCATTACTCACCCAACCATAGACGAACAGCTGTATCACCCAAAAGGGACGTCAACCAATCCGCCACAACAATCCCAACCATTGTTGCAACCGCCGTATTCACCACCGCTTTACCCACACCTTTAGCTCCGCCGGTAGTTGTATATCCTTTATATGTACAAATTGATGCGAGAACGACGGCAAAGACAAAACATTTAAAAAGACCACTGGCGATTGAGGACAAACTCACGATGGTTGGGATGTGCCTTAAATATTCTTCGGGTTCGATTCCAGAAAAAATTATTCCCATTAATAATCCGCCAAAGATCGACATAAATAGACCCGCGGCTAATAAGAAAAAACTAGCGACGACAATACCTATGTAGCGTGGTAAAATTATTTCTAATAATGGATTCGCACCAAGGCAGCGAATGGCATCTATTTGTTCTGTTACTTTCATGGTGCCAAGTTCCGCCGAAGTAAAAGCTCCTACTTTCCCACTCAACATAAATGCAATTAGCAATGGGCCTACTTCTCGAATAGTACCGCTCGTCGCCAATCCCCCTAGATATCCAAGAGCTCCAAATTCTTTTACTTGTAAAGTGAATTGCACGGTCATAATTGCGCCAACGAAAAATCCTGCCAGCGCTGTGGTGGGCATACTTTGAGTCGTGACTCGCCATATTTGTTCCGCTACTAATTCGCGCGAAATCGGCTTGCGTGTCGCTAACGAAAACAAATCCCGTAGAAAAAATAGTGCTAAGCCAATATCTTCTATTATATTGTTAAACGTTCTCAGCATTAAGCACCTCAGATAGGAAATCTTTGACCAATGGATGCTGACTTTTTTTCAGCCGCTCGGGAGTTCCCTGTTCCACAATAAATCCCTGATCCAAAACTAAGATGCGATCTGCAATATCCAAAGCGCATCGCATATCGTGGCTAACAACAAGCGACGTGGTATTGAGTTTTCTTGATAAATCGGAAATCAAGCGGTTCACTGCACTCGTTGTAATGGGATCTAAACCAGTTGTTGGTTCGTCGAACAATAAAATTTTCGGATCAAGGGCGATGGTACGAGCGAGACTGACACGTTTTTGCATTCCATAAGATAATTCAGGTATTCGCTTCATTTCTGAACCGGGCAAATTCACTAATTCCAAACATTCAGCGACTTTCTTCTCAACTTCGGCTTCGCTTTTTTCTGGATAGTGCTTTCTTAAACCATACGCCACATTCTCAAAAACACTTAACGAATCAAATAGTGCGGGTTGTTGGAAAACCATGCCGCACTTTTTTCTGACTGGAAAATACTCTTCTTCTGTTAAACGCGACACTTCCACATCGTCCACATAGATATCCCCAGTCGTGGGCCTAAGTAATCCCACGATATTTTTCAACAACACGGATTTACCCGTTCCCGATGTACCAAGCAGGAATATAATTTCCCCTTGATCCGCCTTAAAAGAAATCCCTTTAAGCACTTGTCGATCTTCGAATTTTTTTGTGACGTCTCGAAATTCAATCATTTGGTCAATGGTCCTTCTAGTTCCCCACGAATAAACTGTCGGACACGAGGATCTTGGTGATTTTTTGTCTGTTCGATATTACCCGTCACTAGTAATTCGCCGTCCACCAACACGCCGATGCGATCGGCCAATTGATAGGCTCGCATCATATCGTTTGTAATAGCGACCACGGTTGAGTTTTTTTCTTTTTGTAATCGAATGATTAAATCAATTATTTTCCGACTCGTTAACGGGTCAAGACCTGCAGTTGGGTCGTCGTATAAGATAATTTCTGGATCTAGAGCTAAGGCTCTGGCGATCCCTAAACGCTTTTGCATCCCGCCGCTCATTTGAACTGGAAATAAATCCTTCGTGTGCGATAATCCCACTTCTTTTAGAAAATATTCGATTTTCTGTTGAATCTCTTGTGCGGACTTATGTTGCACTTCTGCTAACGGAAAAGCGATATTTTCGCCCACACGCAAAGAATCAAACAGGGCATTTTTTTGAAACAGCATTCCCATCGTCAGCATTATCTTCTGACGCTCTTCTTCGTCTAACTCCTTTAAATTCTTTCCTTTAACAAGTACTTCCCCCTGTTGTGGAGTCACCAGACCGGCAAATAATTTCAGAATTAAGGATTTTCCGCCGCCGCTGGGCCCGACGATAACGAACGATTCGCCGGCTGCGATAGATAGATTCACATTTTGGAAAAGCACGTGCTTTCCAAATGAAATCGACACATTTTTTAACTCTAGACCGAGTGACGCCACGCCGCATGCCTTATGTTGCAAGATTTTTATATTGTAACCAAGCCTTTCACCCGAGCAAGACAATGTTGAACTTGTAGTTCAATATGTTATGCAGGATCCTCTTTATACAGAGTCATCTCGAATCATAAGAAAGGTAAAATCATGGAACACAAAAGAAAAAAGCTAACAGTTGTTGGCGCGGGCTTCGTGGGATCAACTTGTGCACATTGGGCAGCTTCAAAAGAGCTTGGCGATGTGGTGTTACTCGATGTGAATGAAGGAGCTGCAAAAGGTAAGGCGCTGGATTTATTTGAAGCGTCTCCAGTTGAAGGCTTTGATTCACGAGTTATCGGTACTGCGGATTATAAAGATACCGCCAATTCGGATGTGGTGATTATTACGGCGGGTATTCCTCGCAAACCGGGCATGAGTCGCGACGATTTATTAGCAACAAATGCTAAAATCATGAAAGATGTTTGTGCTGGACTACGTGAGTATTCTCCTAACGCAACAGTTATTGTGGTCAGCAATCCTCTTGATGCGATGGCTGCAGTTGCAAAAGACACTTTGGGCTTCCCGCGCGAACGCGTTTTAGGAATGGCCGGAGTTTTAGATGGCGCTCGCTTCCGCTCTTTTATTGCTGAAGAATGTAATGTTAGCGTTAAAGATGTGCAGGCTTTCGTTTTAGGTGGTCACGGCGACACAATGGTACCAATGCCAAGACATTGTTCGGTCGGCGGAGTGCCTTTGTTAGAAATGTTACCTCGTGAAAAAGTAGATGCTTTGGTTACTCGCACTCGTAATGGCGGCGCTGAAATCGTTGGTTTGTTAAAAACTGGTTCTGCGTATTACGCTCCAGCAGCTAGCGCGGTGCAAATGGCCGAGTCGATCTTGAAAGATCAAAAACGTATTTTACCCTGTGCCGTTTACTTGCAGGGCGAGTACGGAGTGAAAGATATGTTTATCGGCGTGCTTGCTAAACTTGGTGGCAAGGGTATGGAAAAAGTTGTGGAAGTTAAGTTGAATGACGAAGAGCGCTCTGGACTTAACAACTCAATTAAAGCCGTACAAGAATTGATGGAAGCTCTTAAAAAAATGAACTACTAAAGGATTCGGTAAATGAATATCCATGAGTATCAGGCAAAAGAATTATTAAGAAAATACGGTGTGGTTACTTTGAAAGGCCAAGCCGTTAATACAGTTGATGAAGCCGTTAAAGCAGCGAACTCGATCGGTGGAAATATTTGGGTGGTTAAAGCTCAGATTCACGCCGGCGGTCGCGGTAAAGGTGGCGGCGTAAAAGTCTCTAAATCCATTGATGAAGTGAAGACTAATGCTAGCAAAATTTTAGGCATGCAATTAGTCACTCATCAAACCGGACCTGAAGGTAAGAAAGTTTTAAAGCTTTTTATCGAGCAAGGTTGCAACATTGAAAAAGAATATTACGTAGCCGCACTTGTCGATCGCGCTTTTGGACGCGTTACTATGATGGCTTCATCTGAAGGTGGCATGGACATCGAAGAGGTGGCAGATAAGCATCCAGAAAAAATCCATCGCGTCGTTGTGGATCCAGCAATTGGTTTACAGCCGTTTCAAGCTCGTCAGTTGGCGTTTGCAATTGGAATGAAAGATAAAGTGGCGAATAAAGCTGTTGGTCAATTTATCGCGCTTTACAAAGCATTTATCGATAGCGATTGTTCTATGGCCGAGATCAACCCTTTAGTTGTAACTAAAGAGGGTGATGTGGTGACGTTGGATGCGAAAATGAATTTTGATTCGAATTCATTGTTCCGCCACCCTTCAATCGTTGAGCTTCGCGATATCAGTGAAGAAGATCCAACGGAAGTGGAAGCTAGCAAATTTGATTTAGCGTTTATTAAATTAGACGGCAACATCGGTTGCCTAGTGAACGGTGCGGGTCTGGCGATGTCGACGATGGATATTATTAAAATCCATGGTGGCGAGCCGGCTAACTTTTTAGATGTCGGCGGCGGCGCAAATAAAGAAAAAGTAACTGCGGCTTTTAAATTAATTTTAAAAGATAAAAACGTAAAAGGAATTTTGGTTAACATTTTCGGCGGTATCATGAAGTGCGATATTATTGCAGAAGGTGTTATTGCCGCTTCGAAAGAAGTGGGTTTAAAAGTTCCATTAGTGGTGCGTTTACAAGGTACCAACGTAGATTTAGGTAAGAAAATTTTGGCTGACAGTGGTTTAAACATTGTTCCTGCCGATGATTTAACAGATGCAGCGAAGAAAATTGTGAACGCAGTGAAAGGGGCAAAATAATGTCTATTATGGTGAATAAAAATACGAAGGTGATTTGCCAAGGTTTCACTGGCGCGCAAGGGACTTTCCATTCGGAACAAGCAGTGGCTTACGGAACGAAAATGGTTGGCGGAGTGACTCCTGGAAAAGGTGGCACTCAGCATATTGGCCTACCCGTTTTTGATACTGTTCAACAGGCTGTTGAAAAAACCGGTGCTACCGCATCTGTGATTTATGTTCCACCTCCGTTTGCAGCTGATGCGATTATGGAAGCTGTTGAAGCTGAACTAGAATTAGTTGTTTGTATTACTGAAGGCATCCCAGTTTTAGATATGGTAAAAGTAAAGCGTTACATGCAGGGAAAGAAAACTCGTTTAGTTGGCCCGAACTGCCCTGGCGTTATTACTCCGGGCGAGTGTAAAATCGGAATTATGCCTGGACATATTCATAAACCAGGTCGAATTGGTGTGTTATCGCGTTCGGGAACTTTAACTTACGAAGCGGTTTGGCAGTTAAGTCAGATTGGTCTTGGTCAAAGCTCTTGCGTTGGTATCGGCGGTGATCCTGTCAACGGCACTAACTTTATCGATGTGTTAGAAATGTTTAATAAGGATTCGGGCACTGACGCCGTGATTATGATCGGTGAAATCGGTGGAACAGCAGAAGAAGAAGCGGCTGAATATATTAAACGTGAATTTAAAAAACCGGTGACTTGTTTTATTGCGGGTTCTACTGCTCCTAAAGGTAAGCGCATGGGTCATGCTGGTGCGATTATCAGTGGTGGTAAAGGAACGGCGGAAGCGAAGTTTGAAGCTTTGAAGGCTGCTGGTTGTTCGATTGCAAGATCACCTGCTGATCTTGGTACCACTCTTAAAGCTAGTCTGAAGTGATTCAATCGAGTCTCGAGTTTTAGGACTCGAGACTTTGTTTTCAATTTTATCTCCCATAATATCTTTGTACGGCGGCGTCTGCAGGTTCAGCGATGGGACGCCATGACGGCTGTAGTGAGCTTGGACTTCCGCTGTTTCGATAAAATTCTTTTAGCCGTTTGTATAATTCTTGATATCGTATTTGGCCATTTAATTCCAGTAAGGCATTTTGTTGTTTTAAAAAGACCGCTTCTTCTTCATTCAACAAGCCCATTCCGATGGTACGAATCGTTTCAATCATGGAGTTTTCACGAGCACTGGAAAGGCTATCATTTTTTGAGAAAATCTCGATTGAATTGCCTATTTCATCATGAATGGAATAGAATAATAAAAGCTCCAACCGCAAACGATCTGCTCGGTCGCTTGTTTTCTCAATTTGTCTGACTATATACGAAGTCGCGGACTCGCGCAGACGAAGATAATTAATAAAATCCAGATAAGAAGCAAATTTTTCTGCATTGGGCACTAGTGCATATCCAAATGCATGGTTTTCATCGTGTTCCGAGTTGCCGTGAGGTAATATTCCTGGTTCACTGTCTACAATTTCTGGTTTGAATGCTACACGTTTTATCCAGACCCCTCCTGATAATATCTTCGTTTGCTCCAAGCGACTAACGACCGAAGTCGTGAGAAGTGCATAAAATGGAAAGCGATAATATCTCATAATATATTTGTCTACCGAGGAGGGATCGACGTCCATACGTGCTAAATATTCTTGCAGTTCCTTTTCGTGATATATAGTTAATCGGCCTATCTCTTGAGGTGTTTTTCTCGATAGCCAATCAAACAATATTTTGCAAGCGTCGGCAAATTCCGAATAAGATAAGTATCCGAATTTAGTTCCTCTCATGGCCATGGCTCTTTGTATTAATTTAGCAGCGATATCTTCAAATGTTTTATTTTTACCCATTCTAATTGCGCGCTCAGCGATACGTAGTAACTGCAAATTAATTTCAAGATCTTCACCAAAAATGTCATCAACCGCAAAATTATGATTCAATTCAGGGTGAAGCATATCACGTGTATATAAAGTAAGGTGAAAGTCGGCGGGAGCATTGACTGCCATCTTCACGGCTTTACTTTGTTGTTGCTTGCGGAGTTTCAAAATGCAATCGAATTGCGATGACGAGGCGAAGGGCGCCGCCCAGACTACAAATAAAAATAAAATCGTTTTAATGGCCATTATCACTCCTCGCTTGTTCAGCTGCATCTGAGGGAAACGGGCGCAAGTACTTTAAACTGAGTTGTGGCCCGCCACCCTCCGAATACCATTGGCGCATGGTTTTTAGCAAGGTTTGGTACTTCTCAAAAAACTGTTCTTTTGTTAGTGCTTTTTTGTCATCTGCAAGCGCGAACTCTTCAGCATTGAAAAAAACTCTATCGTATCCGTAAATTTTCTCTATAAAATCACGTTCCGTTTCTTCAAAACTCATCCCACCATATCTAAAGTCCTTAGAGAAAATTTCAATTGTGCTGTGCTTGCGAATTTCATACATTAGAAATAAAATCGCTTCATAACGTAAAGATTCAGCACGATCTGTTCGAGCTACACTTTCAATTTTACCGATTATATACTTAGTCGCGGATTCTTTCTGACGAAGATAGCTGATGTATTCCAAGAAGTTTGAAAAGCTATCATTGATCCCTGACATTTCAATAATGTCCCCGTGATAGCCATCGTGATCTGCATACTTTTTTGGTAGGAAATAGGCTCTGTGAGCATACTGCGATTGAAATGGAATGCTTTTGATCCACAATCCAGCTGCCAGCATTCTGACAATATCAAAGCGACTGGCAAATGTAGTCGTTCGAACCGCATACATTCGAAACCCTTTGTAATAGCGTACAAGATTTTTAGCGGTGTCTTGTCGCAACTGAGTCTGCTTAAGATAGTTTTCGATCCTGTCTACAATGGGAGCTTTCTCTTTGAAACCCACTGCCACTCTGAGATTCAGTGACGCATAAAGTGGTTTGTCCATTATCTTTAATGTACGTACATATTCTAACCAATCAAACACTTCGATACTTGCTTGGGCGAGCTCGTCAAAAGAAAGAATTCGAATGTCAGGCCGCATAGCTGCGGCTTTTTTTAATAAGCTTTCTGATAAACCTGCAAATGTTTCGTCCCCTATTTGTTGAAAGTATAAATTCGCAACCTTTAGATCGATTTCTAAATTCGCCAGTTCATCGGCGTATAAATCTGTGACTGAAATATTCGTTATTGGAACTCTCGGTGTATAATCAGGATGTTGGATGTGGCGGCCTTGAATTTTCACGAAAACATTCACTGCACTTCTCTCTAACTCTTGCATCAGAAATGTACGGGGCTTACGTAGTTTAAGAATACATTTATATTGCTCACGATAACTTCGCGGCGTCGTTTCTGCATAGGCTTCAGCTAAAGCCAAAATATGGCTTAAATAGCTGAAAACTAAGACAAAAATAGGCACATACAGACTTTTAAATCGCATTAAACGTTCCTCATAGACCTTAGTGCATATATTGCAAACTCCGTACTCGATGCATTACAATTAATAATGCCTATAGTATTTTCATTGATTGCTGTTTTCTCCGCTTTTAGCCACGCCAATTCGCTTTCGACGGGCCAAACTATGGCGATGCGGAAATTTATGGAACAAGAACTACCTACGTTCGCTAAAGTAACTGATTTTTCTAAATACATGACTGAAGAGCGAGAAAGAAAATTCTTCCTGGATTTAAATAATAAATTAGCTGATTTAAAATTGCCGAAAATTCAAACTGATTCTCCACGATTTAATTTTAATTTTCAGCAAGTAAACAGATCATCAAAATTTGTCGTCAAAACACTTGAAATTTCTGACGGAGAACAACACTACTGTCTTCCCTGCCAACCATCCATAGACTTCAGCTGGGCGATTGAAAAGCAGGATAAAACATCCGACGATATCGAAGGAAAATTTGAAAATCATTTGAAATGTATTATGGGCCTTCAAGGTTTCGAAAATAATCCACGAAATCGAATGAAATTACTGAACGCTAGCGGTTCTCAATATTATGCATTTACACCTGAAAAAGAAACGACGGGTTTTTTTACTGTAACAGCCAAAAGCATTTACTTTTTTCCAGCTTCCTTACCAAATCCATTTAACTCCATTCTCTATAAAGGTAAGATTGAAAACGATCCAGTTGGCAAAAGTACTGAACTGCTCATCCGTGGTAGGAAAGATCCGAAAATTTCGCCCACTTTTGAGGCTGTTATTCCGGGACAAAGTAAACTTAAGGAAACTGCCCTCGGTAGTGGACGAGAACGCTTAGACGAAAAAAGTATAGCTTTGGTTGAAGTTGAAATCGATAAACATTGGACCGCTGCCATGCCCTTTGTGACTGATTCTTTAAGCAACAATAAAAGAAATATGCTTTGTAAAACTCTTTTTGGATGTAAATATATTCAATATCAAAAAGAACCGGCATTTTTAAGCAAGCTCAATGAATTGAGTGAAAAGTACAGCTGCGAACAAGAAAAACCAACGGACGGCAGTGGTCCCTCTGCTGGGATACCAGTCAACAAGCACGTCGTCCCAGCTACGGAAGGCCCTTGAAAATATTGACTAAATAAGTACATGCCGAACATTGCCAAGTTACGCAGCCCATGATAGCCCTTTCCCAAACATTTAGAGGAGTTACCCATGGCTATCGAAACTACATTTTCTATTATTAAACCAAACGGTGTTAAAAAAGGCGTAATTGGCGCTGTCATTCAAAAATTTGAAGATAACGGCTTAAAGGTAGCCGCTGCAAAATTAGTAAAACTTGAAACTTCAAAATGCCAAGAATTCTACGCTGAACATAAAGAGCGTCCATTTTTTGGTGAGCTTGTTTCTTTTATGACTTCAGGTCCAGTTCTATTGATGGCTTTAAAAGGCGAGAATGCAGTTATGAAGAACCGCGAAATCATGGGCGCAACTGATCCTAAGAAAGCAGCTCCAGGAACCATTCGCGCAGAATTCGGTGATAGCGTCGGCGAAAATACAGTTCACGGCTCTGACAGCGTTGCAAGCGCACAACGTGAGCTTGGTTTGTTCTTTGAAAAATCTGAATTTGTAAACGGTTAATGTTCATCGATTTAACCATAGACTCGCTTTCATATCATGGTGGCCGCGGTGTTGGTCGCCATGAAGGGCGGGTTGTGTTCGTTCCCTTCACCGCTCCAGGTGATATCGTTAAAGTTAAAATTACTGCCGATAAAGGCCGATTTCTCGAGGGCGAAATTGTTGAAGTTTTATCTGCTTCAGAAAAACGTCGCGAACCCCCTTGTGAAGTGTTTGGCCATTGCGGTGGATGTCGTTGGCAACACATCGAGTACGCTGAACAACTCATTCAAAAACAAAATATTATTAAATCTAGTTTTCGCACTTATGAAAAAAAATTTGAAGCTTTGCAATTGAAAGAAATTATTCCTGCGGATAGTGAATGGAATTACCGTAATCGCGTGCAATTGCATAGTGACGGTAAACAAATTGGATTTTATAAACGTGGTTCGCGCGATGTTGTTGCTATTGAAAATTGTAAAATTGCAGAATCAACTTTGAACGACGATTTAAAAAAATTAATTCCTAAAGATTTTTCTGGTGAACAGAAGTTAGAAATTGCTCTAACAGAAGATCAGCGACTTGTGAGGCGTCTTGGTTCGCAGCCACCGGAAAGTTCGTATTTTTCACAAGTTAATACAGCACAGAATCGAAAACTAATTGATACCGTATTGGGTGTTTTGCAAACCCTTCCTGAATCTGAAGTATTGGATTTATATTGCGGCGCAGGTAATTTTACTTTTCCAATTGCCGATCTTTGGCCTAAACAAAAAATTACGGGGATCGAGTTAAGTGCGCAGAATATCGCATATGCTAAAGGAAAATCCAAAGAGCATCACAATATCGAGTGGGAAACTGCCGATGTTGCGCGATATTTAAAAAAACTTGCGACTTTGCGCGCAAAAACTGTGGTCTTAGATCCACCTCGTCTAGGTTGTGATCGCGAAGTGATTGCACAATTGTTAAGACTGCAGCCCGAAAACATTCTTTATATCAGCTGTAATCCTACGACCTTAGCCCGTGATCTCTCGCTGATGCGAGAATCTGGACGTTATGTTCCGTCATTTGTACAAGGCTTTGATATGTTTCCCCAGACTGAGCACGTCGAATGTCTAAGCCTTTTGAGAAGGCGCGTTGCTCATCCTGTTTAAATTTGCTAACCTAACAATATGATTCGGTTTTTACTTTTATTTTGCTTGCTGCTTTTGGGCACTTCTTGTTCCACATTTGACAAAAATGATAATGCCCATCGTGCCGCTTTACATTTGCAGTTGGGAACTTCGCATTTAGCTACCGGTAATTATCCTGGTGCGATGACCGAATTATTGCGAGCCGAAAAATTAGATCCAGAAAATCCGATCGTACAAAATAATTTGGGTTTAGCCTACTACGTGCGCAATCGTTTTGTTGAAGCAGAAAAACATTGTCGACGTGCCGTTGAATTAAAGTCTGATTATACCGAAGCCCGAAATAACTTAGGTCGAGTGTTAGTGGAATTAAAAAAATACGATGAGGCCATTCGGGAACTCAAAATCTCTGTGAATGATTTAACTTTTGTCAGTCCCGAAAAAAGTTACGCTAGCCTCGGTCTTGCCTATTTGAAAAAAAATGATTTCGCTCAAGCCCAATTCAATTTAGCAAAGTCTTTAGAAATTCAAAAACAATCCTGTCAGAACATGACTTATTACGGTCAAAGCTTGTTGGGTTTAAAAAAATATGACTCGGCCGCTGAAGCTTTTGATCAAGCTATCACCATCTGCAAGACGGATAAATTTGATGAACCATATTATTTATCCGGCTTAAGTTACATGCGAGCTCGACAACCCGAGCGCGCCATTGCTCGCCTTGAAGAAATGATGCAATTATTTCCGAAGAGCGCCTATGTCGCAAAAGCACAAACTTTACTGGAAATTCTAAAATAATGGAGAGACTGGGGACATGAAAAATACAGGTACACTGTTAAAAGAAGCGCGCGAGAAGCAAGGGCTCTCCATCAGCGAAGTCAGTATGTCGACTAAAATCAATCCGAAAGTGTTGAATGCGATTGAAGCGGGCAATGAATCTCAGCTTCCTGCTAAAACTTTCTTGAAAGGTTTTGTTCGTTCCTATGCCACGTACTTAAAATTAGACGTGGATACGGTGATGACAAGTTTGCAGCAAGACCTCGGCGAGAAAGCTGAGCCTGCTGCTGCAGAAAAAGCAGCAGCTGTAGCGCAAAAAGCCGAAGAGACAAAAGCAGAAGCAAAAATAGCCGCATCTCCTAAATTACTTCGTGGATTTGCGGTCGGCGGAATTTTACTACTGATTGTTTTAATTGTTACTGTCAAAAACATCGTTGAAAAATATGAACGGGAAAAAATTATTGAACCGGTCGAAACTTCGACTTCTGTTGCGCTGAAAGAAGATCCAAAGGAAAAATCGGTAGATACTGCAAAAGAAGAAACTGCTGATGCGGCTGCCGATGCTGACGAGAATACGGAAGAAACAGCGCAGCCTGCCGCCAATACGGTTGATACGACACCTACAGCAACGACGGCTCCAGTTCCTTCGCCAGTTGCATTGCCTGCCACTCCAGCTCCAGCCTCTACTTCTGCAGCAGAACCGGTTGCGAATAAATCGCCTGCTGCCGTAACAACGACACCAATGGCTCCTCCGCTATTATCTATTGCCTCTTCACAACCAGTCAAACCGGTTGTAAAACCTGAAGTGAAAGCAGAAGTAAAAGTGGAAGCGAAAGCCGAGCCAAAATCTGAACCAAAGCCAGAAGTTCAAGAGAGTGCGTCGTCAGTTTCCACCGCAGATAACGAAATTATCATTGAAGCCTTGGATAAAGTGGACGTGAGTTTCACTATAAATGATGGACCCGCGAAAAAACTTTCTCTTCAACCCGATCAAGTTCACACCATCAAAGCTAATGGCAAAGTTGCATTGGATGTCAGTGATGGTGGCGCAGTCAGCGTTATTCACAATGGACTTGATAACGGCCCAGTTGGTGATTTAGGTAAACCGAAAAAAATTAAGTTCCCTTAAAGAACGGGCTGAAAATTGAATTTCTTGCTGCGAATTTTTGTTGTTTCTCTGCTGTTAAAAATTTTAATTGGCACGTTATTACCGCTATCTCCTGATGAAGCCTACTATTGGATGTGGAGTCATCATCCGCAATTAAGTTATTTCGATCATCCGCCATTTATCGCTTGGATAATGGCTCTTGGGCAGCCTGTCGAAGGTTGGATGTCTGCGGTTCGAATTCCTGGAATTTTACTGGGACATTTAACTTTCGGACTGTGGTTAATGATTTTGAAACCACGGGTTTCTAGTCAAGCTTTGGGAATATTCGCGCTTTTGTATGTTCTCTCCCCTCTTACTGGCCCTGGTTCAATTATTTTAACTCCTGATTTACCATTGATGTTTTTTTGGAGTTTGAGTTTTTATATTTTCCTACGCTGGCTTGAGACTCCAACTTTTCGATACGCTTCGATTCTTGGTTTAGCGTTGGGTCTGGGTTTTATTTCAAAATACAATATGGTGGTATTTTTTATTTTAGCGCTGATTACTGTCATCGCTAAAAAACTTCCACCTCGAATTTGGGCAAAGCAAATCCCAGTTATGCTCTTGGCATTTTTATTTGCATCCTTGCCGCTATGGCTTTGGAACTTAAACAATGGGTTTCTGTCGTTCACGTTTCAATTGAACCACGGATTAGGCGAAAAAATTTTTAAGCCTGAATGGCCTTTGATGTACATCTTAGGGCAGCTATTAATCTTAACTCCATTTGGCGCATGGGCGATTGTGAAGAAACCATTTCGTCGCGAAGATTTAGTGTATTGGATATTTGCCTTAGGGCCTTTGGCGTTTTTTATGCTGACCTCTTTTAAAGGCCGAGTCGAAGCGAATTGGCCTGCTGTCGCCTACCCGATGTTACTGATGCTTTTTGCAACTTCTACTTCTACAAAAGTTTATCGCTACGCTGTGGTTGTTTGGAGCATCTCCCTTGTCGTTGTATTATCGGACATTATGTTTCTCTGGCTCCCCGTACCTTCAGAAAAGTTAAAGACTCGTGAGCTTTATGCGTTTGATGATCTCACTGCAGTCACCGAACAGTATCAGCCGCTTTACGCCCGCAGTTACCAAATGGCTTCGAAAGTGAGTTTTGATTCAAAGCGGTTTATTTATAAATTGCGCGGAGTGAATCGAGTTGATTTCTATGATTTCCGAGACGAATCTATGCCAACGAGCGAACCTTTTTACTTGATAGTAGAAAAGGGTGAAAGTACGCCGGTGGCTTGGAGAAAACTATGGAAGACGCGGGTCCGCCACCCCGTTAGCCAAAAGTTTGAAGTTTTGGAAATATATAAGAGATGAAGTTTTTCTTTTACCTATTTGTAGTTTTCATCGCACTTTTCATCTATGGCATTTTTTTAAGCCAATACGAACTTGCCATAATCCCCAATGAACTTGTTCGCAATAACCCAGAAGGTTTTCACGACTATAAAGGTGTCATTAACATCCACTCCTCTTTTTCTACCGGCAGTGGCAGCATTACAGAAATTATCGCGGCCGCTCAAGAAGATGGATTAAATTTTATTTCATTAACTGATTTAAATATTTTCGAAAAGCCCCGCGAGTTTCAGGGTTATCATAATGATTTATTGGTGCTTATTGACGGAGAGTATTCATATTTAAATTCTCGACTGCTAAATTTTGACGCGTCGACGGAAGAACATTTAAAGGGTGTGGGCCAATCACAGGCATTATTTGCTGAATTGCTGTCGCAGAAAAAACATCCGGAAGAATATGGTTTCTTTATATTGGCTCATCCTTTTAAACCTCGTTATCAATGGACTGGCGAATACCCGGTGGGCCTCGACGGAATTGAAATCATCAACTTAAAATCCATGTGGCAACAAGCCTGGTTGAAATCAAAAGTTATATTTTTGTGGTCAGTTCTAATCTATCCATTCAATAGCCGATTGGCTTTACTAAGATTGTTTGATGAACCTGAAGCTGAATTAGCCCTTTGGGATCAGCTGGCAGAAAAACATCGCACACTGGGGATCGCAGGTACCGATGCGGAAGCAAAAATTAATTTATTCGGCACCAGTGTTTCTTACCCCAGTTATAAAACGCTGTTTGGAATTGTTCGAAATCATGTGCTGTTACGCTCAGAACTGACAGGCCATCCGCAAAACGATCGTAAAAAATTAGTGCAGGCGTTGCGAGAAGGTCAATTTTATATAAGTTTAGATTCTTTAGCAGATCCAAAGGGATTTAATGCGTACGTTGAAGACTCGCAAAAACAAATTTGGCCAATGGGCGACGAAATCGTTTTTCAAAAAGGTTTAGAACTCAACGTGCAACTCCCTTACAAACCCATCGTACCTTTTGATATTATCGTCTACCGCAATGGTGAACCGATCCATACGTCGAATTCTATTTCGACAAATTTAAAGTTAACTCAAGCAGGAGTATATCGCGTAAAAGTAAGAGTGATCCCAACCTTCCCAATTCCAGACGGAAAAAAATGGGTGCCTTGGATCTACACGAATCCGTTCTACATCCGCTAATTACAAACCCTGCCCGGCTTTAATGGGCATGAATTAGTTCTCCTATTCATTCACTTTCCTAAAATAAAAGAATCAGTTTAAGAGGGTACGCACTTCGTGTGCTCAGGACCGCTCCGCTCGCGCCTTCCGGGCGCTCGGCCCCCGAGAATACGGGGGCTGCCTCCGCGGAGCCCCTCTTAAGCGGATTCTTTTATTTTAGCAAAGTGAATGAATAGGCAATTACTTTTCATGCCCATTAAAGCCGGCCAGTTTTTAATCATGTGGAATTTTAACTTTCAGTCCTGCGACGGGATGAATTTGGCACGCAAGCCGCTCTTCTTTATGAAATTCACGGTCATTTGCGATATCTTGTTCGAGTTCCCCGCGCTCTTCTAATCGGTCTAAACCCTCTAAAACGATGATGCGGCATGTCCCGCAGCTGCCCATTCCGCCACAGCTGTGATCGAGGTCGACCTTGTTATTCAGTGCGACATCTAATAATGTGGATTCGCCGCGCAGCTCACATATTTTTTCTTCTGGATAAAACACGACGAATGAGGTTTTCATACTGTGGAAAGATTAAATCAAAACTTAAGGGAGAGTCATGCGCTTTATCGCTTTTGACTTAGAGACAACAGGCACTTTGCCCGGTGTAGATCGTATCGTAGAAATAGGCGCTGTTCGCTATAATGCGGGTCAAATTGAAGCCGTGTTTTCTACTTTAGTGAATCCGCAAATTCCAATTCCTGCGGGTGCATCACGAGTGAATGGCATTACGGATGATATGGTTGTTGGCAAACCAACCATCGAAACTTTGCTCGATCCTTTTGCAGAATTTTGTGCAGGAGATGTCTTAGTCGCACACAATGCGTCTTTCGATGCGGGTTTTTTAACTTCTGATATTAATAAGTTCGAATCTAAAGCTGGTACTGGTTTGATTTTAGATACCTACAGTATGTCGAAAAAAGTTTTTCCTGGTTTATTAAATTATAAATTAGGAACCTTAGTTCAGCATCTAGCTATTCCATCGTCGCAATTTCACCGAGCGGAAGAAGATGCTACGTATTGCGGGCAATTGTTTATTAGAATGATTGAAAAAGTATTCGGACAAGCTCAAATTGCTCCTCCTTTAGAAAACTTAATTGGATTAATGGGAAAACCCGCACTAAAGTTACCGCAAATTATTCCGCAACCGAAACAAATGAGTTTATTGGATTTGTAATTATGAAATTGTTAATTTTTATTAGTTTATTTTGTGCGCATTTCGCATTCGCGCAGGAAGAGACAGAAACTACAGCTGCCCCAATTGCGCCTGCTCCAGTTGCCGGCTCTGCAGAACGCTTCAACTTTCTAAGCACCGGGCTACAACTGTCTGACTTCAAAGGTCTATATGTGGCTTATGCAATGCCTGTGCAGACTCATTGGTTATTAGGTACGCGAGTAACTTATGGAAAACGCACGCGCTATTCAAATGATGCGGATTATTTGATTGGTGATTGGGATTATTATCAAGAAGAAGCGATAATGCTCGATCTAAATGCGACGGTTTACTTTCGTGGCTATGGTAAATGGGGACCATTGATTCGCGCCGGAGTCGGATATTCTTATCATAAAGCGAAAGCACAGTGGGGCAAAGACGATCTCGATTGGGGTTGGCCTTTTGAAGGCAATCATGATGCTGAAGAATCTTTTAAGACTGAATGGTATTCTGGTTTCGGCCGCATAGGTTTGGCTTATCAGTTTGCTTGGGGCTTTCATAATGCTGCTCGTGTCGGTCATATTTTAGAAATAGGTGTGACGGGAACGCAGTTTTTAAATCAGCATCGACTTTCTCATAGAAAAGCAGATGGTAATATGGCCTCGACGAATTCGGCGCCTATTATAACTGCAGTTGAGCTAGGTTATACGATTGCGTTTTAGATAAGTGGTTACTCTAGATTTAGGACCCATTCAATATCGTGTGGACAGTGTGTGTAACTCTCAGAAAAAGTATCCTTAGAGCTCACTCTCAATTGCCCTGGTTTGTCGCCTTCAATTATATCTCTGCCAGCAATGCAGCCATAAGTCCCAAGTTCCTCTGACATAACAAAACCATCTCTTGTTAGGCCTTTTGTAAAGTTATCAGAACGCGCAGATTTGTATTCTGAGCGCACATATAAAAATCCTTGCCGTTCAATATTTTCAGAATCAACCAAAGTAAATTGCGCATATTCCAAATCCGATGAATTACTATATTGATTGATTGCAAAACCAACTAAATCCAATACCCACGACATCGCTGCTCCTGGGCCATTAGAACTATGTAAAGTTAAACTATCTTCTTTAAGTATAAAAGAACTGTTAGTAACTCGAAGAACGGATTTTACTACAGTCGCGACAAAACTTAATTTTTCTTGTTCGGACACTATTTCTTGGGCGTAACTTGCAGTTGTTAACAACATGAGTGAGATAATCAATATTTTACGCAACATCTTAATAAAATTCCTTCAAAAATCGAGGTTAAGTACTTTTGTAGCATCACGCGAACATGTCGTATTAGTCGATATAGCAACTAATGGTTTTGAAGCCACGTACAATGTCACATTCCAATTTGGATGAGCAATTAAGCGTTGGGCCCGACAGCCGCGCTCTGCATTTGTGAGCATTGCGAATGATTCGCCATCTCCGTCATCCCATAATCCTCGTAAACTATAAATGTATAGATAACCCTCTTGCATAAGGTTTAGCTGAGGATTCCAAAGAGCAAAGCTAACGTATTCCACATCTAACGTGTTGTCGTTTAAAACAAAAAGACCCGCAATATCTATTAAGCCGGATAGTATTGCCGGAGGAGTATTTGAAGCATGCAAAGTTAGGCTGTCATTTTGCAAAATGAATGTGCTCTCAGTTACCTGCAAGACATTTTCTACGACAGTTGAAACAAAATTAAGTTTTTCTTTAGCTGATATGATTTCTGCAGCATGAACCCAAGGCATAAACAAAATAAATGTAATTAATATTAGCGTGCGAGGCATACCGGCCTCAAAGAGCAAGATCAATGCCACTATCTTCTTTAGATTATTAGGTTTTAAGAGGTTATAAACTGACTTTTATTGTTTTTTTGCACTTTTTTGGGCTTCATACGGAGAGGCAAAGTCATAGTTGCCAATATCAGCAAAATCAGTCTCTTCTCTTGTTAAATTTAACTTAAAAAGGACTTTAAACCTATTACGAAGCAAAATTGCTGACTTCGGCAACTTGAACTTTGTCAGTGCAAATTAGATAGATTCCGGAACTAGATCCGAGTCCAACGCTGGACAAATTGAATGTTCATGCCATAACTAACTGAGTAATTCGCTCGAACGGACCGTCGAAGCTAGCTAGCATTAAATTTTACGAATGCGCCACCGGCAATCGTCGTCCCCGCCCAAACGCATGCGTTGAAACCTTTAAAATCGGCGGCGCTTGCCAGCGTTTGAATTCACTCTTCATCAAAGCGTTTAACACCCATTTTTCTGTGTCATTCGAAGGGGCTTCAAACCGTTCAACAAGTTTACGAACGATGGCATCTAGTTCTTCATAAGGCGGCAGACTATCTTGATCCTTTTGGTTTGGTCGAAGTTCAGCAGATGGTGGTCGGGTGATGATTCCTCGAGGGATCACTTCACGTTCACGATTATAAAATTCTGATAAAGCAAAAACTTCTTCTTTTAGCACATCACCAATCGGAGCAATGGCTCCGCACATATCGCCGTACAAAGTACTGTAACCAACGGCCATTTCACTTTTGTTCGAAGTCGAGAGCAATAAACTATTTTCGCGATTGGCAAAGGCCATTAAAATCATGCCGCGTAAACGCGCCTGCAAGTTTTCGTGCATCACGCCGAATGATTGCGCGCCCCAAACCGCATCCAACGATTTCAAAGTACTATGATATCCGTCAACAATTGGAGCGACATCAAATGGACAACCTAAATTCTTTGCTAGTTTTTCTGCCCACTTCAAACTTTCCGGCGCAGAAAATGGGCCCGGCATCGCAATCAATCGTACATTCGCTGGGTCCAATGCCTCTGCGGCCAAACATGCGACTAAAGCCGAATCAATTCCACCACTCAAACCTAAGTGAACTTTTTTAAAACCTGTTTTAAAAACATAATCTCTTAGTCCTAAAACTAAAGCTTCTTTTAAAACGGCAATCGGTTCTTCATTGATTTTTTTCGGTGTAAATTTCTTCGCTTCTAAATCAAAAACGACTAAATCTTCTTGAAAACGTTCACATTGCGCGATGACTTTACCTTTTGCATCCAACGCAAAACTGGCGCCGTCAAAAATTAATTCATCTTGAGCACCCATCATGTTGACATAAACCATTGGCGCGCGAAAATGAGTGGCAACTTTCTTCGTGACGAAAAATCTCTCGCTGCGCTTATTCTGGGTAAAAGGTGATGCACTTAAGTTCACAACAAAATCGACTTTGCTTTTTGGAATTTTCATTAATGGATTTTCTTCGTAGCTTGCAAATCCAGGAGAGTCTTTTCTTGGCCAGGCCCAGATATCTTCACAAATTGTGACTAAGATATTATATCCCTTAAATTTTAAACGATTTTCACTCGTTTTGCCCGGTTGAATATGGCGTCCTTCATCAAACACATCGTAAGTTGGCAACAATTGCTTTGGAAAATATCGAATCTTCTTACTCTTTTCCAACCAAACGGCACAATTCCAATATGGTTTTCCTTTGCCGGAAAAATTCGGCGTAATTGCACCGACGACAACAGCGATATCTTTCGGTAAACCCTTATGCAGATTTTTAAGTTCGCGCATTTGTTCATCAACGAAAGTTGATCGCTCAAGCAAGTCAACGGGATGGTATCCAAACAACGCGGCTTCTGGAAAAACCACAAGATCCGCGTTTTGTTCGACAGCCTTACTTATGTAAGATTCGATGACGGCTCGATTAGAAGAAAACGCCCCAAGTTTGGCATTGATTTGTGCTAAAGCAATTCGCATAGAACATTAGCGTATCACAAGTTTTGTTCAAGAGGAACGCGGCCAGAAAAACCATTTTCATAGCTATGCCAGTGAGTTATTTTATGTTCTGGATACTTCCAGCAATAGAATCCTTCTCCGGAATCAAAATCCACTAGCCAGAGGCCCTTTGGATGAGCGCCAAGTTTGCGAATTTTTTCGTGCCAAGCTTTAATGCCTTCATTGATTTCGTTTTCTAACGCGGCGATGGATTCGGTATGCTCCGGGTTCATAGACTCGAGGCGAGCAATTAAGGATTCGACTCTTTGACACCATTCCGCTGTAATTCTACGAATAACCGGCAAGATTTCAGTGGCATCTTGCAGATTAAATGTGCGGCGCTGGTTAATCGTGATTAGACCACGACTATCCATAGTTCTTCTCCCCCCGTTAATTTCCCCGACAAGGAGTATGTTCACTTCCTTGTGCGCATGCAATCTAACAGAAAAATGAAAGAAAAAAATGCTTGAAAAAGAGCAAGTTTAAGCGGCGTGTTAGTCCATCGACTTACTTATTTGCAAAGCTTGTCCACCTAAGAACACGATCATGGCGATGATGATTGCGATGATCAACAATATACGCAAAAAATTCCCAATAGTAAATTCACCATCCGGCGCCATCTCATCAATCTTCGCAAGCTTTCGATTTACTTTTAGTCGATCCTCTTTTTTAGCTTTTGTATCGATTGAGCTACGAACAGCTAGACCACGATTGTTTTCGCCCTCTTCTTTTGTTGTTCGATGTTCAACATAGAAAGTGCCATCGATATTGCTCTGCCCGTTTCCTCGACCTCCACGCCCAAGTGCTCCATTTGGAACGGAAGAATCTGTACTACCAGTGTAAGTCGAAGATTTTTTGCGAGCGTCTAGACCTTTGTCCCAAGCTCCCCCAGACTTTGGTGGACCACTAAATCGCCCACTGCTGGGAGCGCGAGAATTTATCGCTACATATTGTGCGCCGCCTGAAGATCCACCTTCGGAAGAACGAGACGAAGATCGACTTTCTGCGGGCGCCGGAGGATTTGTACCACCGCTGCCACCGCCACCATTATACCCAGACCCGACCAACGGCTTTCCTCTTTCAAGCGAGAACTCTTGAAATAATCCATTACAAATTCCGTTTGGGTCTGGTTCTCCGCCAATCGACGGTAATTCTCCGGTCTCAAGCAAACACGCAAAGTAATCGCCAAAATAATTTTGGGCGTAAACTTTGAACGCGTCATTCAATTGATAAATCAAACCTAAAATTATCCCAACAGTCACAACCAAGACCAGGATGTATTCAATGACCCCTTGGCCGCTGTTTGATGACAACGGTTTGAAAACATTAGCCCAAACTCTCAACATGTCTCCTCTTGAGAACTTCAATCATTCTTATCGGCTAATTTGATAAAACAACTAGGGGTTCCCATTGTGAAGCGCCGTCGATGCTGTTGAGTTTTTTGACAGTCGTCTCGACTTGATACAATCAGTACGTCTGAAAACTAGACAAATAGAGAACAATTTTTGCTCTATGACTTAGGTATGGTATTCTGTCTTTACCTCACGTTCATTCCTGTTGTCCGTTATATCAACAATAAATACTTATAAACCAATTTTATAACAACTCAGTCTCAACTGAAGTTTAAGACTTTCCGAAGAGGAAAGTAGGGGGAATGTATGAAAAAGATTAAAGAATTCAGCAAGAAGTTCATCCAAGACGAATCTGCTCAAGGTGCAACTGAATACATCCTGTTGCTTGTGGTGGTTGTTGCCATCGCTATTCTTTTCCGCTCTCAGATCCAACAGATCGTGAGTGATAAGATTGGCGAATTGCAAGGCGCGATCTCCAGCTTCAAGCCGCAGTAAATTTAGCTTAGGAAGGAGTACATCATGACGACGGAATTAGTGTTGCTGTTAGCAATCTATGCTTTCATCGTCATCGGTGTATTCCTAGGCGACACGGGTCCTATTGCTACCTTCAAACAATCTGCTCCCCGCCTTGCTGCGCGCATTGAGCGCAACGTGGCGGTCGGCATTGATTTTCGAAAAGGTACAGACGGACAGCGTGTGTCTTGGGAAGCTCCGGCAAAGGAAGCCAAATGATAATTTCAACTTTGATATTATTAGCCGGCGTTGTTGACGATCTTCGTTCTCGCAAAGTTCACAACGAACTTGTGTTAGTGCTCGCTGCTATCGGCGCAGTTTACACATTTTGGATGGGTGGCCTTACCGGACTTGGTTGGGGCTTGTTGTCTGCGACGTGCGCGATTGTTGTTTGCGTACCTTTAATTACCACTCGTGTTCTTGGTGCAGGCGATGTGAAATTGCTTGCCGCATTTGGATTAACTGTGCAATGGAGTTCTGTTCTTTGGGTTGTGGCGTACTCAATTCTTTGGGGCGCGCTACTTGGAGTTTTTCGATCTATTCTGCGCGGCGAAGGTCTTTTGCTTTTGCAAAATACCGTCAAAATCGCCAGCCGAAAGCAAGTCGACAATTCGCAATTACAAAAAATCCCTTACACAGTTGCATTACTATTCGGATGGTTAACGCATTGGTCATTGGTGCTCGCAACCGGAGGGCTGCTATGAAAAGCGTAGCCAATCAATCCGGTCAATTTATTGTTGAAGCCATTTTAATTATGGTGATGTTATTTGCGGTTGTTCTTGCAATTGCAAATGCATTTAAGAGCCAAAGTTTGTTTGCACAAGTGGTTTCAGCGCCTTGGCAACATATGTCAGGCATGATTCAAAACGGTGTCTGGGCAACGCGCGAACAATCGATGACATTACATCCAAGCAATCACTCACGCCATCGTGTTTTGAAAGGAGAAGACCCAAAATGAAGTCTATCTCTAATCAGCATGGCTTTATGACATTAGATTTTTTATTCGCCTTTGTTATGGTAATCGGCTTTTCAAGCCTGTTGTTTGCTTTAACTATGACTTTAACAACTGTGGAAATTACTCAATACATTACTTTTGCTTCGGCTCGCAACTATGCCGTTGGCCATATTAATGTGTTGTTACAAGAAAACCAAGCGCGCTTAAAATATAAAGAGCTCGTCGAACATCCAGTGTTTGCTCCACTATATAATAACGGATGGTTTGAAGTCGCCAAACCAGAACCAGGCGCTTTGTTTGTTGGCGATATGACGCAATTGAAATTTCCTGAATACACCCAGCCTAGTCCTGAACAACCAAATTTATTTCATGGTGTAGGTACGCCGTTTATCGCACGCATGCTTGAGTTTAATATTCCGTTCTTTGGTTCTACGACTGACGAAGGTGACGGTACCGGTAGTGGTTTCAATACATTTATCGCATCTTATTTGAGTCGCGAAATATCGAACAATGAGTGTTTGAACTTTTTTAATGATAAGCGCTGGGAAAAAATCCGTTCACTTCCGGTCTCTGGTGGCGCGCAGCCGTATTCGGCACAAACACCGGGTAAAGAAGCGTACGTTATTATTTCGGATAATGGGTGCTAAATGAAAGCTGTTAAGATGAAGCGACATTTAAAAAATAACAAAGGAATGGCGACGCTAGAAGCGCTGCCATTGCTTGTTATTTTTCTTGTCTTCATCAGTTATGGAATGGGATTTTTTGGTTTTATCCATACAGGAATTTTACATTCTATCGCCGCTCGCGCATACATCTTCGAAACCATGCGCAATAGAACAAATGTTACGTACTTCCGTGAAAATTTAACAGGTATAACAAGTCCCATTCATTTTAAAAATATCGGCATGCGCTTTCACATTATCCAGAACGAAGACATCACCACTGCTGAAGGCGACATCACAGCAACTTCTCGTCCAATTGCAATTGGCCGAGAACTCGAAAGATCGAACGCTAGCGTGGCTGATCACAATACGAAAATTTTTGCACTACAAGCACGAAACCAGAACGTTGCAGTAAGTCCCGCCTGGGTCATGGTGGGATATGGCTTGTGCTTGAATGTTGGTTGCGGCGATGTGCCGCCGAAGAAGTAGGAGTAAGTATGAATCAAAATGAAACTCGCACCTTGTGGATCTCAATCGGTTCGGCATTATGTGCCTTATTCCTATTGTACTCTTATACTCAGCAAAAAAGTGCGGAACTGACAAAAAAATTCGGAGCTAAAGAAAACGTTGTTATCGCTACTAAAGATATCCAAGAGATGGAAACGATCGATGAAACAATGTTGCAAATCGTTGAAAGGCCAAAAGATTTTATCGAACCGAATGCGATAAAAGATCCAGAACTTGCAGTAGGTCTTGTGGCCCTTGCACCAATTAAAAAAGATGAACAAGTTTTACAAAGTAAAATCATGGAACCAGGACCAGTTACTGGTTTAGCTCTTCAAGTCGGACCGACAAAGCGTGCAGTTACTATTCCGATCGATGAAGTTCGAGGTATCGCAAAACTTTTAAAGCCTGGTGATCGCATTGATTTAGTCGCCGCACTTGATATCGGTAAAGGACCTGCACAACGCCGTGAGGTACGAACAATTATGCAAGACGTAGTGATCTTAGCTACAGGTTTGCGCATCGTGAATGAACTGCCGCGTCTCTATGAAAAATCGGGTCGCGATGAATACATTAAAAATCTCCGCGCCGATACTGGGTTCACCACAATTACTGTCGAAGCTTCTCCAAAAGACGCTCAAGACTTGATTTACATATTATCGACATCACCAGGTTCGCTGTTCATGACATTAAGACATCCAAGTGATCATACGAAAAAGCAAATGCCTTCAAGTTCAGTTGAATCGGTGCTTGGTAAAGTGGATCCGGGATTATTGGAAATGCAGGTGCGAGCGCCAGCGGCAATTGCCCCGCCGCCTCCAATGCCAGTGGCGCCGGTAAGACCTCAGAAAAAGGGTCCGTTTAAGAGTTTATAAAGGGTGGAAGAAATGAAGTTAGTGAAATTATTATTTTTAACACTCCTCTTCAGCTCTGGCGCTCTATGGGCCAAAGAGACGAAGTTCGTGTCGTTATATGTCGGTGTATATCACGACGAAGAATTTTCTGGCGTTCCAGCAGATGTTGAAGCCGAAGGAACATTCCGTAAATTAACAAAATTGGAATATAACTCTGAAAACAAAACTATGCGCTTCATCCCGACTCGTGAAGGTGTGGCCACTCTTATTTTAAAAAATAAATCTACGGGCGCCATTCTTTATGAAGTGACTTTAGATGTTAAAAAGACCGACCTACAAAAAGTTGCTCGCGAAATGCAGACGCTACTTAATGCCATCGAAGGTATTACTATTCGAATTTTTAACAATAAAGTTATAGTAGATGGTCAAATCTTATTACCTGCAGATATGAAGCGTATTCACTCGGTGGTAAAACAATACGGCAGCCTTGCAACTTCACTTGTGACATTAAGTCCAATCGCACAAAATAAAATTGCCGAATTTATCGAGAGAAAAATTAATAATCCTGAAATCCATGTAAGCGCTGTGAACGGAAAATTTATTTTAGAAGGTATTGCCAACGAACGAACGGAACGGGATAAAGCCGAAATTATTGCGAAAATGTACATTCCTGATGTTGTTGTAGATGAAGCGGTCGCAGATAAGAAAGTATTAGAACGGAAAGTAGATATGGTGATCAATTTGATTACCGTGCGACCAGCAGCGCCGGATGAACCAGGCAAGATTGTGCAAATGGTTGTGCATTACGTAGAGTTGCAAAAAGATTATAGCAAAAGCTTTCGTATTCAGTGGATGCCAGACATGGGTGATGGTTCAAATATGACGTTCTCTTCTGGTGGCAGGTCGCCGGGCGGAGTCACTTCAACCATTACTGGTACGATTTCAAACTTATTACCTAAATTAAACTGGGCGAAAGAACACGGTTTTGCGCGTGTTTTACAAAGTTCGAGCATTATCGTTGAAGATAGAAAACAAGGTGTTTTAAACTCGATTACTCGATTACCTTATCAAGTCGTAAACGCCGAAGGTCAACCTTCAACGAACTTTGAAGAGACCGGTTTAAGAACAAATGTAACTCCTGCCGTTCGTGGTCGATCAGATAGCGTACAGTTAGCATTGAATTTTGCCGTGAAAAGTTTAATCAGTTACACCGAACAGGGCCCCTTAACTTCTAGTCGTGAAATTCAAACCGTAATTCACGTGAAAAGTGGTCAGAGCGCAGCCGTCGGTGGTTTGATTACCAATGACAGTGCGACGAACTATAATAAATTACCTGCGAACGTCAGTAAGAACCCGATTTTCTCATTGTATGCATCTAAGGACTTTCGTCGAAATCAAAGTCAGTTCGTGGTGTTTGTCACACCTATCATCAAGAGTTCAGCAAGCGCTGGTTCAGAGAAAATTAAGCAAAAGTTTCGCCTACCTAACTAGGTCGGTTTACACCAAGGTCCAGGTAACTTATCAGCCTCTTTTTCCGATAAGAGAAAGAGGCGGAGGCTATTTTGGCTATTCATGAAAATTGTCATCTTATCGCGGTAATGGGCGGCAAAGGCGGCGTCGGCAAAAGTATGTTTGCCGCGAACTTAGCGGCTGCTTTTATTATGGAGATGCGAGCTCCCACGTTACTAATCGATCTCGACAGCAAAAGCTGTGGAGATCAAAATATTATCACTGGTCTTCGTCCCACCAAAACCGTTGCTGATTTGGCTACTTTTTCTGGTGCGTTGACTTCACAAACAGCAACACAGTTTTTGGCTAAGCATCCGTCGGGCTTAATGTATTTGGGTGCGGTACTTGGACCTGAACAAACTTTGACGGCTTCCCCAGAGTTACTCAGAAAGCAATTGTACCCAATCAGTCAAAATTTTCGTTATATCGTCGTTGATTTAGGTTGTGATTTAAATCCACTGCAATTGGCAATGATCGAAGATGCAAGTTCACTAATGATTGTGACAACACCAGAAGTCTTGGTTGTGAATCAAACGAAACGTTTATTAAATGATCTGCAGTCCGCCACAATACCGGGCGATTTATTACAAGTGGTTTTAAATAAAGTAACTAAATCCGGTTTAGATCCCCGTGCGATTTCACAAAGCTTAGGTAAACCACTTATTGGAATGATTCCACAAGACGATATTACGGCTTACTCTTCGTTACAGCGCTCAATGCCTTTTGTGTTGTCTTCAGGTAGCACTCCAATCGCTGCGGCTTATCACGATATCGTTCGAAAATTAAGCGGTGGCGTATTACAAAAATTAAAAGCAATGGCTAAACCAAAGTTAGCCACAACCGCGGTTGCTGGCACACCAGGCGGCCCCGCTTTACAAGCTGGCTCCTCTGATAGACCATCGCCGTTAAGAAAACGCGAACGTGTTTTAGATTCAGCGACACTCATGAAACTACAAACTCATTCAGAATTAATCAAAGAGATGGAAAAGCAAGATCTGAAGCGAGATATGAGTAATATCAATGGTGATCCGCAAAAGGAAAAAGAACTGCGTACAAAAACTCAACGCGTGATTACTCAGATCGTCGATCGCACAGGTACAAACTTATCGCGTGAAGAACGCTCGCGTGTGATTAAAGATGTTTTAGATGAAGCTTTAGGACTTGGACCGCTAGAAGACTTGCTTGCCGATCCAACTGTGTCGGAAATTATGGTGAATGGCTGTGATAAAATCTATATGGAAAAAGGCGGCAAAGTTCAGCTTAGTAACGTGACATTTACTTCAAATTTACAATTACGTAATGTGATTGAGCGTATTGTCACTCCACTGGGCCGACGTATCGATGAAAAGACTCCTTACGTTGATGCGCGATTAGTAGATGGTAGTCGTGTGAATGCGGTTATTGAACCTCTTGCAATTGATGGCCCGACATTAACGATTCGTAAGTTCCCTCAATCGCGCATTACCTTTGATGACTATGTTACTAAATTTAACTCTTTAACGAAACCAATGTCCGATTTCTTACGAATTTGTGTCGAGCAAGGGTTAAATGTTATTATTTCGGGTGGTACAGGTACTGGTAAAACTACTTTACTGAATGCCCTATCCGGATTTATTCCCGCAAATGAACGTATTATTACCGTAGAAGATGCGGCGGAGTTGCAACTGAAGCAAGAGCATGTCGTACGATTAGAAACTCGTCCTGCAAATATGGAAGGCACCGGCGAAATCACCATTCGAGATTTGATTCGAAACACTTTACGTATGCGCCCAGATCGCATCATAGTCGGCGAATGTCGTGATGGTGCCGCTCTTGATATGTTATCTGCCATGAATACTGGTCACGATGGCTCAATGACTACGGTCCACTCGAATAATCCACGCGAAGCTATTGCTCGTCTGGAAACTTTATGCTTGATGGCCGGAATGGATTTACCCGCACGCGCAATTCGTGAACAGATTGCAGGCGCCGTCGATTTAATAATTCAAATCTCTCGTTTAAGTGACGGTAGTCGCCGTATCACCAGTATTACTGAAGTTGTTGGTATGCAAGGTGAAGCGATCACATTGCAAGAAGTTTTCCGCTTTAAAGAAGAAGGCTTTGATAAAAATAGAAAAATTGTTGGTCAGTTCCAAGCGATGGGATTGATTCCAACATTTATCGAGAAATTCGAACAACGGGGTGTGATGATCCCACGTAATTTATTTACGTCTGGGGCCGATGCGGCTCAACAACAAGCTGCGACCGGTACATCGGGTCCTGCGCCTGCCCGTCCTCGTGTTTTAGGAACTTCAGTTACTAAAAAACCGACTGGTGGTAGTGAATCATGAGTTGGCTGCTAGGTAATGAATATTTACTGATCCCAATGTTTGGTTTAGCCGTTTTTATTACGGCCTACACTAGCTCTGAAAAAGTGATGAATTGGCTGCATCAGAAAAGTTTAGGCAACCGTGAAGAAGTCATGCGCCTAATGGATGCCATGTTTATTGACGTGAACAAAAAGAAAGTCACCATGACGATGTTGCTTTCTTCTTTTGGTATTGGCGCTTTGTTTTTTCTTGCGCTGTGGCCCAACGTTGTCATTGGTTTTATCATGGGTACCGTCGTTACTGTCGTTGGATGGTCTATTCCTCCATTAGTTATGAAAGGCTTGTGGGAAAAGCGTTGCGACAAATTCGTAAACCAAATGGTAGATGGTTTGACTATCATGGGTAACGGAATCAAAGCGGGCTTAAGTATTCCACAAGCACTTGAGCGCGTGGTCGAAAACCTTTCTGGCCCTATCGCTCAAGAATTCAGTTTAGTGCTAAACAAAGTCCGACTCGGTATGTCTGTCGAAGAAGCTTTAAATGAATTGGGAGAGCGTGTTCCTCGCCAGGATGTACAAATGCTTGTGACAGCCATCAATATTTTGAAAGAAACTGGTGGTAATTTGGCCGAAACGTTCGCCACCATCGTTATGACTATTCGAGAACGACAAAAAATAGAGAAGAAAATCCAAGCGTTAACGGCCCAGGGCATGATGCAAGGGGTGATTATTACTTTGGTCCCGTTCGTGTTGCTAATCATATTCTTTGTTATCGATCCTAACTATATTATGCCTTTGTTCACTCGACCAATGGGCTGGGTCGCCCTCGCCCTAATGCTGACCCTGCAAGTAATTGGTGGAGTACTGATGAAAAAAATTGTTACAATAAAAGTCTGATCAATACTAGGTCCTCAAGGAGTGAGGTTAATGATTCGAATATTTTTTTCGATGTTAGTTTTTTCGAGTTTCTCAGCACACGCCATCGTCAACATGAAAGACGCTAACTTTGCAGAAAGTTGGTCGCACATGATTGTCCCCGGTTCGGGATATGATCTGCGGGTGATGAATACCTACAGTAGCCGTTCGCTGCTGAATGGCTTGTCGGGTTTCGGTTGGTGTTCTGATTACGAAACCAAAGTCGATATCACTGCAGAAAATAATTTGATGGTGACGGAATGCGGTGGCGGTTTAGAGGTTATCTTCTCTGCCAAAAATGCAGATCCGAAAAAAGTTGATCAATCGATCACCACCATCATGGCCGAAGTGAAAAAGCGTAATCCTTCGCTGTCTGCAAAATATTTTTCAGATTTAGCGAAAGAGTTAAAGGACAACAACTTCTTACGTGATGAATTTACCCGTCAGTTAAAAATGAAAGGTAAAATTGCTCCAGGCACTGTGATGTATGCCAATGGCCGTGACGTAGAGAGCATTGTTTTAAAAAATAATGAGTATATTCGTACTCTCCCCGACAGCACTTACCAGAAATTTAACATGGATGGTCGTCTGACTTTTATGTACGATCGTAATGGTAATCACCTGAAGTTAGATTGGAAAGGTGACAAGCTGGTTAGCGTTGTTGATAACAACGGACGCCGCTTAAACTTCAAGTACGGCCCTTCTACTCGCAAAGTCTTGGAGATCAACGGTCCAAACAATTTGTCGGTAAAGTATAAGTACTCTGGCGAAGATTTAGTGGAAGTCACTAACGCTTGGAAGACGACTTTTAGATTTAAATACGATGATCTTCATAATTTAGTGCGCATCGATTTCCCAGACAAAACTTATAAAGAGTTAACCTATAACAAAGATAAAGACTGGGTGACTTCTTTCCGTGATCGCAATGGTTGCCAAGAAACTTATAAATACGAAGTCGATGACGATGATCCAAAGAATCACTACTCTTCTGATGTTATTAAGAAATGTAATAACGAAGTAACGAACAGAAGTACTTATGAGTTTTTCCACCGCATGCGTAAAGATAATATCGAAAAATATCTGTATCGCGTAAAGTCTGACGTCAATGGCAGTATTACGGATATCGTGTACCACGAAGTTTTCGGTAAACCTATTACTGTGACTCGTAACCGTGACACTGTTCAATATGCATACTTTGATAACGGTTTAGTAAAGACTCGCAAAGATAAATTTAAAATCATGAACTTTGATTACAAAAACTCCTGCCAAAAAGTTTCGCAGGTTGAAATGCAATTGTTAGATGTGAAAAAACCCGATCCAAAAAAGCCTGTTAAAACAATTATGACACATTTCAATTACGAAGAAAAAAAGTGCAATTTGATCAATGCCAAGAATACGGATGGTCAGATGGTTAAGATTCAGTACGATGCTCGCGGACGTATTGCTCTAATTGAAGATCAATCGAAGAAGATCGTGAATATTAAATATGAAGAGCGCTTCGGAAAACCGTCCGTCGTGACTCGTCCTGGATTAGGAACAATTAATGTGTCTTATAAAGCCGATGGTCAAATCGATAAAGTTGACAGCAAAGAGGGACCAAATGTGGCTGTTCAAGTTGCTAGTATTTTTAATAATTTATTGGATATTATTGCACCCGCGACTTCGGAAGCGAATTTATAAAAAAGGGAGTAGCCTGAAATGAAAGTGTTAATAGTTTTATTTTTTGGTTTGAGCAGCTTATCTGCTTATGCTGCCAAAACTGACGTTCCAAAAACCGAGCAGCCTGCAACGACTCCACAGCAAGAAGTTTACCAAGGTTACCACAGCCCAACTGTTTTGCCGCAAGAAGCCGACGGCAAGGACCCTATCTGTACAGATCCTTTCGGCCGATGCAGTCCTCACATTCGTAAAGGTACGATTGGCGACAATCGCCCTCGCGATATTCAAGAAGCTGCTCTACGAGCAAATCCGACGGGATCTACTGTTCCAACTCAAGGTCCTGACGATACCGATAAATAGTTACCTTTTTTCGCTTGCCAGGTGTCCTAAACTTATACACCGGATACCTGGCCAAAAATCATAACATGTTGAAATTACTAAGTATTTTAAATCCGGTCTCAAACTGAGACATGGCATATTCCTCGCTATACTAAGTGTGAGGACTTGAAGTCCAGTTAAGGAGACCCATATGAAACACGCTCGATTAGCTATTATTATCGCAAGCTTTGCCTTTTCAACGGCAGCTTTTGCAGCAGTGAATGCGGGACCTAAGAAACCGGCCCCGGCACAAAAGATTGAAACGCCTGCTGCATCGAAAAATGTCGACTCATCCACATGTACGGCAAAACAAAATGGCAACCTAAATGCAGGCCGCACAGAAGTGCCACCTCAAAAGGCTGAAGTATTTGCGGAAGCTTTATTAAATAAACAATCGCCGCCGCCATTAGGAACAGTAGTTCCTGCGAAAACACATCTCTAATCTAGGTCTTCGTTTTGATAATCTGATTCTGTAGGTTCGGGCGCTGTTGATTGGCGCTCGAATTTCATCTTGCTTAATCGACCACGCATTTGCTGCTCTTGGCCTCGAAAAAATCGAACTGCCGAACTCCATCCTTCATGAGCTAACTTTGCAGCTCCCCCAACAACACTTTGTACTGGTACTAACAAAGCTGAATTATGAAAACCACTTCGAATTTGGTTTTCGATTGTTGCGCCATTCAGTTTCACTTGTAAAAGCAGCAACACTAAAAATGTAGCTACCAATGTTTTTAAAATAAAGAAAAATTGTTCTTTCATATGTACCCTCCTGGTTACTTCGTAGCGGAGCGCAGAGCTTTCAGAATTTCATCCGCCTTAAATGGTTTCACGACGTAGCCACAACAACCCGCTTCCAGCGCGCGCATGACCATCGTCTCTTGTTCGATCGTACTGCATGCAATGATTTTAACATGAGGAAGTTTTTTTAGAATCTCGACGGAAGCCTCGATTCCACTCATTTTCGGCATCACTATGTCCATTAAGATTACGTCTGGATGCCGCTGAGAGGCCAGCTCCAACGCTTCTACGCCATCTCCTGCCTCTCCAATAATTTCAAACTCTGAACCCTTTAAAATATTTGCAATGACTTCTCTTATGAACGGAGCGTCATCAGCCAAAAGCAGTTTAATTCCCATATCATCTATTATAGTGTCGAAAACGATTTTTCCAAAAATAAAATGGCAACAAAATCAGTATCGACAACCCTCATTACAGTTCTAACAGGTCTCAATGCGACAACCGCGTACTTGGCGATCTTTGGTGTGCTGTTTGTCTGTGGTCTAGGTGTTCCAATCCCCGAAGATATCACGCTTATTTCCGCTGGAATCTTAGCGTCTATGAAAACCATCAGCTTAATCGGCGCAATGGTGGTGGGATTTATTGGCGTACTTGTTGGTGACGCTCTGCTGTTTTCTTTAGGCCGATATTACGGACGCCGTGTTTTCAAATTACCAGGTTTTCGTCGTATTTTTACTGACGCAAGAGTGGAAGCCGCAGAACAACGAGTAAAAAGTAATTCTAAGTTTATTTGTTTCACCGCTCGTTTCTTGCCAGGTCTGCGCGCACCGATTTTTCTAACCGCCGGAGTCATGGGCGTGCGCCCAATTATTTTTTATACTTTGGATGGATTTGCAGCATTGATCAGCGTGCCGATTTGGGTGCTCGTCGGATTTTACGCCGCAGAAAATATCGAAAAGGCATTAAAGATCGCCAAGCACCTACAAATTTATATTTTACTAGGCGTCGGATTTTCTGTCGGCGTTTATTTATTCATCCGTTGGCGAAAAAAACGCAAAGCCCGCACCGAACAGTCCTCTGCCGAAGAAGTGCTGCTAAAGAAATAAGGCGCATCACAGTCCTTCATTAATGAGTGCGAGAGAATAATAACATACTCATTTACTTTCTTAAAATCTCAGAATCAGCTTAAGAGGGCACGCACGTCGTGTGCTCAGGTCCGCTACGGCTCGGCCCTTCCGGGGCCTCGTCCCACGTGTACGTGGGATTCCCTACGCGGAGTCCCTCTTAAGCAGATTCTGAGATTTTAAGAAAGTAAATGAGCAGGTAATCATCACTCGCATTCATGAATGCAGGTCAGATTTCGCCTAATTTCCCCAGATATAGCCGAACTGGAACATGCTAAAGCTGTTCGTAACTCCGATGCCTTCAGGTTTTGTACCACTTAATGGATCCGCAGTATTTGCGGTGCCGTCGAAAAGATTTTTTTCGACCGTATGAGAGAGTTTCCAAAATACTTGGTTATAGCGATCAAATGTGTAGCGCCAGCCAAGTGATGCTCCGATGCGATTGGAATTTGCACTACTTCCCGATTTTAAATTTAGTTCGGTTTGTTTTTCCTTATGACTTAATCGCGGCACAAGTTCAGCACCAAGTGTCCAAGAAAAAGTATTTGTACTTGGAATAACGGCTTCGATCGATAGCTTTATGCCTGTGCTTTTGATACCTACTCGTTGATCTGCATCGCTTGGAACTTTCATTCGGTAATCGCTATAATCAAATCCCACGCTCAACTGAGATGCTTTACGCGAAATTCCAAAAAACTTTCTAAACCTTATACCGCCATCAAACCATTGATGATCTATATGTAAATATTTACTGCCCTCGGGATTCGCGCGCATTTCTGTGCTCATGCTAGACAAATATGAAGTATGGATGCCAAAGAAAGGAGTAAACCACAAATCTGCAGCGACACTTAAACCTGGGCTGTCGTTATGGTAATGGCGAAACCAATAATTGCTTCGAGATTCGTTGTAAATATAAGACGGGGCAATGCTTAATTCGAAAAGATTTAAACGAGTATCTAGTGGATGAAGGATTTTTCTATAATCCTCCACTTCATCCTGGGTACCACCCAAGAGAATGTACTGAACCTTTTCGACAACACCGCTGTGCTCTTTCGGTGTTGCTACTGCCACTTCTTGTGTCGGAACAGGTTCGACGACGGTTTCCGTTTTTACTTCCACTTTTTCTTCTGTCGTTTCTGCTACTTTAACTTCAGTCTTGGTTACCGATTTTGATTTCTCGACTTTAGGCTGGTTACTCTCTTTGTTTTGCGAACGTGAAGATAGCGGGCGCACTGAATAGCGGGAAGTATCTAACTGTTCTTTTTCAGGCGTATCGCCTCGCGAACGAAATAAACTAGCTGATGAAGGATCAACCTGGGCAAAAGCCGAGGTAGCGAAGCAAATACCTAATGCTGTGATTATTTTTGTCATGCCATTTTCTATCGGCTAAATACGACTTGCCCTTGATGAAAATTGACCAACTCTTAGAGATCAGTGCACAATGTAAACAGCATGAAAACATTGGTATTTTTTCTTCTCTCGACGTTGGTTTTGCAACAAAATTTTGTGCACGCGCAAGTCACAGATAATCAAGCCGTATACAAAAGCGAAATTGATAGACAGTTAACTATTCGCAAAGTCACCGTTCTGCCGTTTATTGATAACGTTCAAGGTATATATTCGCGACCTCTGGAAAATCATTTGATTGATCTGATGAAAAAATCCCACCGCTTTGATTACATCGAAGCTAATCTTGCAGGCCCAATGTTAACACCTGAAGATTTAGAATCCGATCCAGAAGCGATGAGAAAAATGGCAGATTCATTAGAGGCCGATGCGTTCTTCATTGGTCGCGTTACCAAAGGTCCAAATGGATTATCGATCGTCTTATCGTTCTTCTTAGCTGCAGATAAAAAGCTTTTTGCAAAGAGTGAAATCCGCGAATATCAGCGTGCCGATATTAATTCTTTAAAAGAACAACTCACTTCTTTACATAATCAAATTATTCAAAAAATTCCTTATACGGGCTTGGTGCTGTCGCGACAAGGTAATCGCGTAACTATTAATTTAGGAAAACAAGACGGAATACAAAATGATCAAATCGTGCAGGTTATCCAAATTATTAAAGTCACACGTCACCCTAAATTTAATTTTTTGATCAGTTCAGAGAAAGAAATTTTGGGCCGTGTGAAATTAATGAAAGTCGATGAAAACCTAAGCTTTGGAATGATTTTGGCGGAAAAAGAAAAAGGCGCGATTCAAAAAGAATCAAAAGTCGCCAACATTGATTTTGTGACGTACCCAGAGACGACATCTTTGACTCCGGGTTCAACTCCTGAAGATCAAATGTTGCAAAAATCTGATAGCGATATTGTATTTGGTAAAGATGCGAAGCCATGGGTGCCGCGCAAGCCGCCGACTTTCGGGCAAGTGGGCGCACGGGGTGGTTTTGGTATGTACCAAGGAAATATGAAGCGTGATTCGGGCTCATTGAATGCAAAGAGCGAGCGCTACCCCGCTATTTATTTAGAGGGTGAAGCTTGGGTGACTCCTGAATTTTCGATTCACGCAGGTTTACGACAAGCAATTATTGAAGTCGATAATCCAAGAGCGAATGCACAGCCATCAAAATTAAATCAGTCCTTAACGGCATATGAATTATTATTTGGTTACAACTGGCGTTTAAGCCCGTCTATATGGGGACCGCGCATTGAAGCTTTAGTTGGATATTCAACCTATCGTCTTTATGTCGATGACTCCGACAAACCCAGTCTTTCAACTTTAGAATACAGCGGATTCAAAATGGGAGTTGACGGCTCGTTTCCTCTGACAAGCGATGAAGTTTGGAGTTTAGGAGCTAAGCTATTTATTTTTTGGGAACCCGATGTTCGTGAAACTCCAAAAAAATCTGGCGATAGCACCAATAATACAATCAATCAGTTTTCTCTGTACGGATTTTATAAATTTCGTGAGCATATCAAGTTCACTGCGAATTTAGACGTGGAACTTTACTCTACATCTTTTTCTGGCAATGGCGACATGAGCTCTTCCGAGGCTGCGACTTCGGCATCACAGAAACATATGGTGCTTACTGGCGGCATTCAGTACATGTTTTAGTTGCGACCGCCCCATGCGATGCGTGCTGGCTTTGCTGGAACCGCGAGGCGGTTCGTAGTTGTTCCACTGATCTGCATCGAAGATGTACCGACAGCACAGCCTGGGTAACTTACGATGGTTCCATAAATAGTCTCAGATAGATTGTTGTTCGTAAAAATCTTTGAATTTGAACAAGTACCATATCCGATTGCACCAAAGTTAAAATTACTGCATTGGTTGTCGCGAACTGTAGCATTTCCAGAAATTTCTATGCAGATATCCCCATCTCCATACGGAGTGCTGCCATTGGCATAATTATTAGCAACTAAATTATTCGAGCTTCCAGGTCCATTGAGTGGAATTGAATAAGCCAGTTGGTAACCCCAACCATTAATTGCATTATTCGTTGTCATGGAAAGGCTTGACCAGTTGTTGATAACTTTAAAATTTGTTGTTCCAAACGGGTCGGTAAAACCGATTTCCATCACAGCTTTATAGGTGTACTCAAAGATATTGCGCTGAATGGTAGAGTTATTAGCACTCTCTGGCATTCCGATACAATCTTGGTAACAGTGATGGAAGTAGTTACCATCAACATTGAGAGCATTTGGATTGTAGGAAATCAGTGATGCTTCATTAGTGTATGAAATAGTGTTGTTAATTATCGTAAAATTAGACGCGCCGTTTGCGATAATTCGATCATGGCCACAACTAGCTGCGCCGATATTGCTATTGCCAATTGTCGCTCCAGAAGTACTGCTGGCGATGATCGACACGTTGCAAGTTGAAAGGCCATTGAAAGTAACATTGTTTTTAAAATTCAACGTATTACCAACTGCTGCGGCAACTATAGTTGCAGTTTGCCCAGTTGGAACATAGTAATAAACTCCTGCTAATAAATCCATCGAGCTAATTACACAACGTTGGCCATTCGCAAACTGTACAGTATTACCTGCACCGGCTGAATTTTGTGCGTTAATTATCGCTGCCGTATCATTGGCTGCGCTACCATTGCAATTCGATACCGTTACTACTCTACCTGGTGGTGTGAATGCACTAGGTGTAGGAGTCGGAGTTGGAACAGGTGCTGGCGCTGGAGTCGGCGTAGGATTTGGCGTTGGCGTTGAAGGCGGAACAAAAGGTGCTGGATCAGTTGCCAATGGTTTAACAGATGAAACTGAAAACAAACTAATAGCATCATTATAATAATACCATTGATTATCAGAACCCCAAATGTAGACGCGTTTATCTGCTTGTCTGTAAACAAGAGTGTTTGTTTGCCACTTACCTGATGGATAAGACTCGCCGGCCACATTTGCATTATTACGAAGAATAAAAAGATTTGTGTCCAATTTCCAAGTTGCACTTTTAGAATCAATAAAAGATCCCGTGCTCGAAGTTAAGATGATATCTTGCGGTGGTTCAGGAACCACCGGCGGAATAAATGGGGCCGGGTTTGCACCTGATAATGGACTGCTCGCGGCTAGTTTAAAAAGTTGAATTGAATTATCGAAAATATACCATTTACTATCAGAACCCCACATATATACACTGTTGTTTTCGGCATTAAGTACTAACGTTGATGTTTGCCACTTACCTGATGGATAAGAATCACCTGCTACATTTGCATTATTTCGAAGTATAAATAAATAACCATCTAATTTCCAAGTAGCACCAGCACTATCAACAAATGAACCACTATTTGAAGTTAAAATAACATCAGCTTTTGGTTTTGGCTTGGTTATAATTTTATTAAGTGCTGTTGCAACTGCAGGCGATGCTTTGGTGAATCCAGTTCCGGTATCGTAGTACCAACCATATATGCAGGAAAGTTGGTGTAAAACACCATTATATATAACGATATGAGTAGCTGCAGCTCCTCCGTAAGGAGTGGCGCCATTTTTTCCATAAACGATATCACACTTGTCGTTTGGTAAGGATGGTAGCGTCCCGCCAATAAAAGTCCAAACATTACCGTTTACATCTGTGATTGAACCACCAGAAGTCGGCGTCAAAACCACAGAAACGCTTTGGGCCGCTTCAAAAGATAACCCCTCAGAATTTGATGCAACATTGTCTTTTGCAGAAAAGCCGGATTTGCAACCTATTGTTGCCATTAAAACAATCAAGACCATCAAATAGTATTTTGAATTCATGAAATTACCCACGCACTAGGATATATTGCAGTTCCTATACCAGGCATTTTTCGTTTCATATTGAGACGGAATTTTTCCGAGACTATATATAATTAGTTTGATGAAAATAAATTTCAGAATGATCCGTATGCGCGGCGCGTTCGCATAGAAGTTCAACAAAGCTTCCGCTAGCTTCCTAAGCCCATGAAATGTGGAGGTAGTTCCTCATTTCAGATGTTTAAAGAAAAAAGTCCGTATAAAACCTATTCGAATTCAACAAACTGTTTCAACCTAAGACGTCTAACTACTCGATAAAATTAAAGTATTGGTCAGCTTTTCTTCGCTAAACCAATTATATTTGATTTAGACGATGCACACTCCTTGCAATACTTCATTACATAGAGGGGTTTCATATGCGTATCAGTATTGGATGTATCATTTTTGGATTTATTGTTTTTGGTTTTCAAAACTGCAGCAAGCCAGTTTCTTTTAGTGCTGACGCCGGTTCCGGTTTAGTTCATAAAATAGATACGGGAGATGGTGATGGCGACGAAGTTATCATACCAAATGACGACGACGGAAGTAGTGATGAGGATGACGATTCAGTTGTGGACCACGACGATGATGATTCCGACAGTGATGATGATAGTGCTGTTGAGTCTGATCATGGCTATGTTTGTATCTTAGAAGGTCCCGGCAGCTCAGTACGGGTAGGATTTGATGAAGAACTAGTTGTAGTTGGAAGCACCATAAAAGAAGTGTGCATGAGTGAACATGCATGTTTAGATATAGTTTCTCAAAAATTCTCAGTTAAGTCTGCTGAACGACGGGGTTTTTGCCCAAACAAGAACAAGCATGTTGTTGAAATTAACGATGCGGACATAGAAGAATTGATCAGCAAGCAGTAAAAAACTTTGACACTATTTCCAGCATTCTCAACGGGACCATCCCGGTTTGAGAATGCTAGGGTTTTAAAAAAATCAGCGTAAAATAAGAGTTGGGTCATAGGAGGATTAAGTGTTTCTAATACCAACTCTTAAGCGTTTCAAATTCAATAGCAAAAAATTGATAATCTTTTTCATCTATTCATTGCTCGCATTTAGCCAGTTTCGTTGTGTTGAATCTGGCGGAGGCTCTTCTGCTGCTTTAGGATCTAACCAACTTCTTGCATCCAATGATCCGGTTTTGAAAATCCATTTGATAGATGCTCCAAACCACAATCTAAAATCCGTGTTCGTAAATGTTGATCACATGGAACTATTTTTAGCCAAGGGTGGAGTAGAAAAACGTTTGATAATTGGTCAAGGACTCGGTCCTGTGGATCTTTTGCAATTGCAAAACGGAGTTATGCTTCCTTTAGCTGACTTTCAAATGCCTGAAGGTATTGAAGTTCGTGAAGTGCGCCTGGTACTAAATAATGATGGAAATTATGCTGTAAGACAAGATGACTCGATTTGTGAAATGCAAACGCCAAGCGGCCAGCAATCGGGAGTGAAAATTAAACTGGGCACGGCATTCACAGTCGAGCAAGGTTACGAATATTCTCTCGTAGTTGATTTCGATGCAAAGAAATCAATAGTTATAAAAGGTAATGGTGGATGTTTATTAAAACCTGTCATCAGAATACCTGCTGTAACTAGACAGCTAATCGCAATCGTTGATCCTCCGGCAGATCCTGAAGATCCAACAATTCCTGACGATCCTACTACTCCTGCAGACCCAGAACCAGTAACAGATGGTGATGACACAAACACGACGGATCCCGATAGTCCTACCTATCTGGATGAAAATGGCGATCTGTTAACACCAGAAGAGTTAGGTTTCGATCCACACGATCCAACGACATACCCAGACGGTGTGACAATCGAAGATCTATACATGTATTTCTAGTTCTGAAATCAATTAACGACTAGAACACATCAGCTGTGCGCGGATAGTACCGCGCACAACCAGGCTTTCGTTTAGCTTTTCTCCCAATTCAGTTTTCAAAACAGGATCAATATCAACATAGGCTTTGGTGCCCGTGGGTACCACGTCATAAACCGTTTTCGTAATTTTGATCTGTACATTCTCTCCAGTCGTTAATCTGAAACAAAAAAACCCAAAGCTACAAACTTTGGGTTTCAATATTCTAAACAAACTTTTTTAAGAACAATTAAATGTAATCTATTTGAGAAGCGCGCTAAAAGCCTCGCGGGCAAGGCGCCCTTGGCTGTAGCGCGGAGGCGTGCGTATTCCGCACGCCGCACAAGCGAAAGCCAAGGGCAACGCAGCACCCGAGGCTTTTAGCCGCTTCGAAGATTACATCATCATGTCGCCGCCGGGCATTCCACCATGTCCGCCCATGCCGCCGCCCTTACCGTCATCTTTCTTCGGAGCTTCTGCAATCATCGTTTCAGTAGTTAACATCAACGAAGATACAGACGCTGCGTTCTCAAGAGCAGTACGAACAACTTTAACTGGATCCATTACACCGTCTTTTAATAGATCAGTATATTCTTCAGTCAAAGCGTTGAAGCCGTAACCAACAGTTTTTTCGTTTAACACGCGGTCAACAACGATAGCACCGTCAATACCAGCATTCGCTGCGATCTGACGAACAGGTTCTTCACAAGCGCGGCGGATGATAGTCGCACCAAACTTATGTTCAGGAGCAATGTTCGCTTTGTCTAATGCACGAGAAGCGCGAAGAAGTGCAGTACCGCCACCGGCAACAATACCTTCTTCAACAGCTGCGCGAGTTGCATTCAATGCATCTTCAACGCGAGCTTTCTTTTCTTTCATCTCAACTTCAGATGGAGCACCTACGTGAATAACTGCAACGCCACCAGAAAGTTTAGCTAAACGCTCTTTCAATTTTTCTTTATCGTAATCGCTAGTAGTCTCTTCGACTTGTGCGCGGATCTGAGCAACTCGAGCTTGGATCGATTTCTTATCGCCCTGACCATCGATGATTGTCGTGTTATCTTTATCGATAACAACGCGCTTTGCGCGACCTAAATCAGCGGCAGTTGCTTGCTCAAGCTTTTGACCCGTTTCTTCAGAGATCACTTGGCCACCAGTTAGTGCCGCGATGTCTTCAAGCATCGACTTTCTGCGATCGCCAAAGCCTGGAGCTTTCACTGCAACCACATTCAAGATGCCACGAAGTTTGTTCACAACTAAAGTTGCTAATGCTTCGCCTTCAACGTCTTCTGCAATGATTACCAATGGACGGCCCTGTTGGCGCACGCTTTCCAAAAGTGGAATCATATCTTTCATTGTGCTGATTTTTTTGTCGTAGATAAGGATAGAAGCATTTTCAACAACGACTTCCATTCTTTCTGGATTTGTTACGAAGTATGGAGATAAGTATCCGCGGTCGAATTGCATACCTTCCACAACGTCTAACTCAGTTAAAGCTGTTTTGCTTTCTTCAACTGTGATCACGCCTTCTTTACCAACTTTATCCATCGCTTTTGCGATCATTTCGCCGATTTCTTTATCGTTGTTCGCAGAAATAGTTCCAACCTGAGCGATTTCTTTTTCGCCTTTAACTGGTTTCGCCATTTTGCCAAGCTCTTCGCGGATGATATCAACAGCTTTGTCGATACCGCGTTTGATATCCATTGGGTTATGACCCGCAGTTACCATCTTCACGCCTTCGCGGAAAATCGCTTGTGCAAGTACAGTTGCAGTTGTTGTTCCATCACCAGCGTCATCGTTTGTTTTGCTGGCAACTTCTTTAACCATCTGCGCGCCCATATTTTCGAATTTATTTTCTAATTCGATTTCTTTCGCGACAGTTACACCGTCTTTTGTGATCAACGGAGCACCGAAAGATTTTTCGATAACAACGTTACGGCCTTTAGGGCCTAAAGTTACTTTTACTGCATTCGCTAATGCATTCACACCACGTAAGATTGATCCACGTGCATCTTCGCTAAAACGTAATTCTTTGCTCATTTTTTATAATCCTTTTTACTCAGTTAAAAACGCCAAGAACATCTTCTTCGCGCATCATCAAATATTCTTTGCCATCTAATTTCAATTCAGTACCTGCGTATTTTCCAAACAGCACTTTATCGCCGACTTTCACATCAAGCGGTAAGCTTTTGCCATCTTCAGAAATACGACCTTTACCAGTAGCGACAACTTCGCCTTTGATTGGTTTTTCTTTTGCTGAATCTGGGATGATGATCCCGCCAGAAGTTTTGTCTTCTTCAGCTGTACGTCGCACTAAAATGCGATCGTGCAATGGGCGAACGTTTAGGTTAGCCATTTCTCTCGACCTCCTCATAAGGGTAAAATTACAAATTTGTCCGACCCCAATATGGAGTCGCCCTCTAGAGAGTCAAGGAAAGAGCTAAAATATTTTAGTGCGTTAGCTATTTTTACAGAAAATTCAAGGGCTTATAAAGCGGGGCCCGGACGGCCATTGCCGTTTTGAGTGGTGGTCGCTTCGCCGCGATTTAACATGGCACGGATTAATTCAGCCACTTCATCTTTTGACATGCGGCTTGCAACCGACTGAATGGCTTCTTGATTTGAGCGAAAACGGCTCAAATACACAACGAAGTAGTCTTCAACAGATAGCTCTTGGGCAACCTGAAGGTTTTCTTGAGCGACGCGTAATTCATTTTCCAAGCGTTCGATCGGTTTTAGTTGGGTGGTCTTTTGCTGCAAGCTGGTGTTTTCTTTGGTCACATTTTCCGTCGAAGCCAATTCTTTAATGATCTCTTGTTCAGTGAGCTTACCCGCCCGAGATAATGTGATTTTATTGGAAATTCGGATCACAGTATTGCGTGCTTCTAAGATTTGTTGGTCTTTCCAGGTTTTATAGATCACTGGAGTCTCTGTCGGTTGAACTTGAGTTTGATTTTGAGGCTGAGGAGCCGCAAAAACCACAACCGTCGTCAATGCGATATAAATGTAAAAAAGTGATTTCACGCCCGATACTCCTTCATAGGCTACGTCCCATAGTGCCGAGCTTAAAGAATACAAAGAGAGTGCCACCCTGAAATGTCGATATTTTGCTCGCCAGGAGCAAAAACCGTCACTTTCTGCACCGCACCCGCGCAAAAAGTTCGCCCAAAAGGTACCAGGTCGCTTTTTGCCACGCGCTGCGTGGCAAAAAGCGACCTGGTACCTTTTGGGAAATTCGGTTACTTTGGGTGAGAAATGCTTACATTTATAATTCAATCGCTACAGATTCTTACTTTTTCCACGACAGTGTTTGCGGCTGTAAACCCATCGCTGCCGCCGTTTTATACTTTAGCAGCGCGTGAGGGACATACGATGTTCTCTTGCGAAGCGGAGTTTAACTATAACGTCAGCGATTTGAATGCATTGGCGAAGCCCTATCCGCTTTCGGTCAAATGCAGTCGGAATCCGAATCAAGAATGTAATTTAATAGGCATCGAGGGACGAGACGACATTGCCCAGCCCGATGTTATAAAAGCTGTACGCCTAGCCTTGCTTGCCTTTAGCGACATCTATCTTAATAAAGATCGCCCAGCTGAGATTAGTAAAGCTATAAAGACAGAAACCGGATGGCGAGCCGAATCGGAAAATTTCGGTGAGTTTTTGATCAACGACAATTTGTCGGAAATGACGGTGCAAAAGCCGCGGCCACTCATTTATAAACTAGATAAATTCGATGGCTATTTAGTAATTGCGTCGGAGCAAGCAACTGTTGATGAGGTGTCTTTCAGTACGAAATATACTTATCAAGAAGTGGGAAGAAAGATTTATCCAAAGACCTTCAATACCACGGTCATAATCTCGCCACGCTCATTTATGAAAAAGTTTGATTTTCAGTTAGAACTTTCGAACTGTACGTCGAATTAACAATAAGAAAGTCGCAATGTCCCTTGTGCCGTCATCCCTAACGGCAGTGACACAAACAATAGTGAAGTCCCTAGCTCTATTGTTTGCACTTCATTCTCATTCCTCCAACCCCTGTGACTGATACTATGAGCAAGAGGCGAGCCAAGTTTTTTTCGTCCGGTGTTTTGTTGCGGCATTTTTGAATAACATTGGAATGGGGAATCAACTCATTGAAACCTCAAGCGAAATTGCTATGCTGCGAGTGGCTTTCATTTGCGAGAAGCGATTATTATGTGAGAGATGAAAGGGATTTATCGCCTTTTTACAGGCCATTGAATATTATGCTTCAAATTAGGAGCACGGATGACGACGAATATAATTTTAATCGTGATGGGAATCCTCTGGCTACTTACCATAGGAATTTGGTACGTAGATCGCAGACGCTATGCGTTTGGCCGGCTACAAGAATCTTTCAAAGCCGCTGCAATTGAAGCGCTTGAAGGAAATGCTAAACATTTTTATGAGCTGGCCAAATCTTCTTTGGAAAAAGAGTCTTCACTTGCGCGCATGGACTTGGACCAAAAGCAAAAGTCGATCCAGGACATGCTCCAACCTTTGTCTTTTACCTTAAACAAATATGAAGAACAGCTCCGAGGCCTTGAATTGCAGAGGCAGAAGTCCTTTTTAGGACTTGAAGAACAACTTCGCCAGCTGAGCGTTTCACAAGGTGATTTGCTTAAAACAACGGGCGCTTTGAAAGATGCATTAAAGAAGCCGCACGTCCGTGGCCGATGGGGTGAAGTGCAGTTGAAAAATTGTATCGAGCTTGCCGGCATGTCTGAATACTGCGACACCAGCTTTCAAGACAGCTCTTTGACCGCCGAAGGTGATCGCCTGATTCCAGATATGGTTGTTCGTATGCCGGGTGGTCGCAAAGTAATTGTCGATGCTAAGACTCCATTGGATGCATTTATTGCTTCACTTGAAGCCCCTACTGAAGAGATTCGTGCTGCCGAAATGCTTCGGCATGGTCGACATTTAAAGGAGCATGTTAAGCGTTTGGCTATTCGTGCTTACCCGGACTCATTGAAAGATTCCGCAGATTTTACTGTGATGTTTTTGCCTAACGAATCTTTTTTGTATGGAGCATTGGAAGCCGAACCTGATTTAATTGAGTTTGCTTTACAAAAGAAAATATTGATTTCAACTCCGCCTACATTAATTGGATTCTTGAAAGTTATTTTGTATGGTTGGAACGAGCAGCGCTTGGCGGAAAATGCGCAGAAAATTTCTGACGCCGGTGTTGAAATGCATAAACGAGTCGTCGAATTTATCGAGACCTACATGGCTGTTGGAAAAGCTCTGGATAAAGCGAAATCTGAATTTGATGCAGGCCTTGGTCGACTTGAACGCAGGCTATTGCCGCAAACTCGACGGATGGAAGCGTTAGGTGCAAAAAGTATTAAAGATTTACCGGAAAGTCTTGGTAAATTCGAAATTAATGAAACAAGCTCTGAGGTTTAATCGTGGATAGTCGTGATCGCTTAAAACAAATTTCTTTATTAATGACGAAAATGCATAAAGTGATGTTGGATTCGCAGTTTAATGAATTAGAAAAATCGCGCGGCAGCAGTTTGTCGCCCGGAGAAAAGCTGCGGTTTTTGCTAAACGCCCAAGAGTTTCAGTGGCTGCGCCCATTGAGCCAACTCATCACTTCTATCGACGAAGTCGTTTTTCAAAAAGAACAGATCACCGTCACTCAAGAAAAGTCCTTGCTGACCTCCGTACAAGACCTGTTTATCTCTGAATCCGAATTTTTTAACCGCTACTTACAAGTCATCCCGATCCTGTCGGAACTAAAACCTTTAAACGAGTCTTTGAAGAAGCTTCTTTAGGTGACCGTCTACTTTTTGTCCAGGCTTGTGTCATTTATTTTTCAACTTGGTTCTAGGATCTCTTGCATATTCGAAAATCGATCGTCTTAGCGCTTTTTCTGTAGTTTCAAAAAACTCTTCATTTGCCGATGCCAATAACCATGCTGTTAAATCTTTACCATCAAGTTCTAATGGAAATTTACTAAGATCAATAATCGGAACCGATTTATCCACTAAAGTACTCCATCGATAATCGAAAGGATTTTCGCATATTTTTGCTTTTACTGGGTTCAAATAGACATATTTCAAAGCACTTTCATAATGATTTTGAGTTAGAATCACCGTTGGTTTATATCTAGCACCATATATTCGATTTTTTCGCCCAGTTTCCTTGGCTATTGCATGGCTCGTTCTCGTCATAAAGTACTTCATACCTTCATCGATATTTGCGTCTGGTGTAGAAAGCATCCAATGAAAATGATTGCTCATGAGAGTGAAGGCATGAGTTTCAAAGTTATAACGTTCACTCACTTTTTTAATTTCCGATTTAAAAATGTCCCAACAAATATTTTTATCTAAAAAATACCATTCTTGATTATTACAGCGCGCAGTAACGTGATACGGAAACTCATTTGTTCGATATAAAGGTTTTCTTGCCATGACGTGTGCAATTGCAAGTAAATGCCAACTTCCAATTACAATTAATTTTTAGTTGAGTGCAAAGTCTATCCGACGCCCGGATGACGCAAGTCTGGACAAAAAGTAGACGGTCACCTTATTCCTGTCTTAGGGCGTCGATGACTTGTAGGCGTTCGGCGCGGAGGGCTGGTACTAGGCCGCTTAAGATGCCGGTTAGGATTATGGCGCTGGTGGAGGCTAGGATGGCGCCGGGTTGGAAAATCCATTCGTACTGAATGTCTTTTAGTAACTTGGTCGCGGCGAAGATTAAGCTTTGGTAGCCGATGACTCCGAAAACAATTCCGATAACGCCACCGATTCCGCAGATCACTATGGATTCTGTTAAAACTAGAGCGCGAATTTGTGTTGGAGTGGCACCTAATGCTTTTCTTAATCCTAATTCTTTTAAGCGCTCTGATAAATTAACGAGCATCATATTGTTGATGCCCACTCCGCCTACAACTAACGCAATACTTGCAACGGCTGTCAGCAACAGTGAAAACACCGTCAAAAATAACTTCATTTGCGCAATAACTTTGGCATTCGAATAAAAATTAAATTCACCGCTAGTTCCATATCGTGATTTGAAATATCCCATGATTTGTTTGCCCACTTCATCTGGATCTCCGCCGTCGGCAACTTTCAATCGCAATTCCATAATAGCTCGCTGCCAAGGATTCGAAATATTTTTCACCGAATACGTATAAGGAATATAAATCGCCGAATCTGGACGAAATCCCCCGTCTGGCGGAGCGGGCTGCGGCGCTAATACACCAACCACACGACAGGGATAATTCGAATCGTAGGATGAAGCCACAGTGATTGTTTTTGAGATTGGTGTTACACCGGCAAATAATTTTGTGTGAACATCCGCCCCGATCACACAGACCGGATTGGCATTTTCAATATCCAAATAACTTAGGTGCCGACCAATGCTTAAAGTTTGATTTGAAATTAAAAAATATTGTTCATTAACTCCGTAAACAGAAATATTTTCTTTAAAAGCTTGGCCACCGTAATTAAACGTTTCTTCCTGTCCGCCGCGCGAAATCGGAGACGCATACTCAATATCCGGAAAAACGCGCATCATCGCCAACACATCTGACTTCCAAGAAAATTCTTTAAAAATACTTATAGAAAAGTCTTTTCCAGTGCCACGCCAATTCTGATAGCCGGCAAAATTTAACGTATTCACACCAAGACTTTGATAACTGTCTAAAATTCTTTGCTTGGTGTAGGAGCCAAGACTCATGGTTGTGAGAACCGCTGCAATTCCTAAAACAACTCCCAGCATTGTCAGCGCTGATTTCGCTTTCGTACGTGTTACGTTTTGCCAAGCAGGTACCATCGCGCGCAGATAAGAAGAAAACGGAAACTTCTCGAGGCGTGGCTCTAGATGTGAAACCTGAGCGTCAACGGCGGTTTTTTTCAATGGAGTTAATCGCGTATCACTCTCTAGTTGCCCGTCTTTAAATTTTAATACGCGAGAACATTGCGCCGAAACTTCAGAACTATGGGTTACAAGTATGACCGTTTTTCCTTCAGCATGAAGTTTTTTAAATATCTCCATGACCGCAGCCGCAGATTTACTATCTAGATTACCCGTCGGTTCATCTGCTAAAACAATATTTGGATTGCGAATCAGCGCACGAGCAATCGCCACCCGCTGTTGTTGACCACCCGATAACTCTTGTGGTTTGCGATGTGCTAACTCTTCGATGCCTAAGTGGCTCAGAATTTCCATCGCGCGTTCGCGATCTTGATGAGTTGGCAGAGAAGTATCATACGGGTAATAAGTCGGCAGCAATACATTATCCAACACAGTAGCACGCGCTAATAAATGAAACTGTTGGAACACAAAACCGATTTCTCGATTACGGAAAATGGATTTTTCTTTGGCATTCATTCGTTGATAGTTAGTGCCACGAAATAAGATTTCGCCGTCAAAGTTTTCGGCTAAAGCACCAAGTAAATAGAACAAAGTAGATTTACCCGAACCAGAAGGCCCAGTAACCGCAACAAAATCGCCTTGTTCGATGACAAAGCTAACACTCCTTAAAACAGGTTCGCCTATTTTATAAGAGAATTTTAAATTGCGTGCTTCCAGTATCACACTCACAGCTTACCAAAATCCATCATCTGTACTTTAAGACCGTTAGTTGCACCTTTACGAATTTCAACCACTTCCTCATTGGAAAGCCCAGTTTCAATTCGATGCTGCTTACCTGTTTCATCAACCAAGTAAAGACCATCTTTATCTTTATGTAAGTATTCATGACCAACTGTTAAGACTTGCTCAGCTTTTGCGGCAATAACGTCGGCGACAACAGTCATACCGGATTTTAATGCTGGATCTGGATTTGTTACCCGCAATTCCACAGGGTATTCCACACGTCCACGATCCCAGCGATCCATTGACGATTTAGGTGAAAGCGACATCGTCGAAACTTTCGCTCCATAAAGTTTTCCTTGTAAAGCATTGGCGCGAACTTCAGCATCCAAACCTACAGAAATTTTCGCGACATCAACTTCAGGCACAGTAGCCGTAATCCACAATTCGCGCAGATCACTAATCTCTATAATGCCGCCTGCATTATTCATGTCACCGCCACCACCACCCGCGTTTACATAATCGCCTTCACGTTTTAAAATTTGCGTAACGGTCCCCGCAAAGGGTGCGCGGATCGGAAACACTTCATCGAGAGGTTGATTAATTGTTTGAGTGACCCTAACTAACGGGTGATCCTGTTTTACGATTTCACCAACTTTGACATATATTTTCCCGATGTAGCCTGCGTATCCGGCCTGAATCTGTGTTTGGCGAATACCTCTGACTGTTCCGTTCAAAGAAATTTTTTGCACCACATCTCGTTTTTCGACGGCACCTAAACGTTTTGGCGCGGCATCTTTTCCTGTGCAGCCAGCAATGGCGAAAACTAGAACCGCCACAAACAATAAACTAAAATTTCGAAACGGCATCGTATAGCCCTCCGGACTGCTTCAGCGTCTCTGCCAACACCAATAAATAATTGTTAATTTCTTGTTCTAAATCAATTTCCGCTTGAGTTTGACGATCCAAGCTGGTGATCAAATCTAAATATGTTGCTTTGCCCGAACGGTATTCTTCTTCGATGTCGATATAAGTCTTCTTTTCGATTTCGAAAATATCTCGAACGACTTTCAATGACGAATTCTGCCGGTCCGCTTGTCGCTGCTGTTTTGTATAGGCGATTTTCGCATTTAGGCGCTCTTGCTGATAAGTCATGTCGGAGAGCTGCTGATCTAAAACTGCAGATCGATACGTACTATCTCGACCGCCCCATTCGAATAATTTCCAAGATAATTGCAATTGGGCACCAGTAAAAATCCGCTCTTGGTCAGCCCAATGTTCTTCATCTCGAATAAATTGGCTGGAACCGTAACCTGCAGAAGTTGAAAGATTAATTTCAGGCCATAGGGTTGCTTGCGCTTCTCTTGTTCGTAACTTTTGAATTTCTATATTGAGTTCAGCCGAATGCACCTGCGGTACATTTTGCTCGTTGTATTTAAAATTTGTAGTTCTTCTTTGTAAAGTCTCAAGTAGGTTTTCACTTTTGATCAGTCTCAATTGTTCTGGTGCTTTAATAATATCGGTGCGACCAACGTAACGAAGTAACTCTTCGAAAGTATTTCGCAACTCATCTTCTTGCCGGGCCAAATTTAATTTCGCGCGTTCGACTTCCGCGTATAAGCGCTGATAATCGCGACGGGTCTTTAAACCTTGACGGTACATTCTTTCCGTCACTTTATACTGCTGTTGAAGCATAGATAACTTTTGCGTCGTGATGTCGCGCTGTCTTCGCGCAAACATGTGATTTACGTAGCGGGACAAAATATCATACGACACTTGTTCGCGAATCGCTTGTTCGTCGGATCTAGCTCTATCCAGCTCAAGTAAACGTATTCGATAATTGCGAAAACCTGTGCCGTTGTCGTAAAGCAGCCAATTCGATACAATAGAGGCTTCGGAACCAACGGACTCTTGTTGCTGCCCGTTCTTTTGTGCTTCCTGCCAATCATAAGAAAATTTCGATTGTAAACCAAGGTCAGGCAAAAACTTCGAACGTTGAATGATCACGCCCTCTTCTGCTTTTTTAACACCCGTCAATGCCGTTTGCCACTGCAGTTGATTATCTTGTGCGTGATGGATCAGTTCGCGCAATCCTTCTGGTTCAGCATGCGCTACTCCACTGCATATTAAGGCTATAATGAAAACACCAAGTTTCATGGCGCCAAGTTACCGCATGCGTCGCAAGTTTAGCTAGCTGAATTTGCAGTGAAAACCATTAAATATTTTTAATCCAGCGGATACATAGATTGACGGTGATTTTCATATTGTTTACACCTGCTAACTCTTTGGGGGTCCTATGAAACGTTTGTTATATTTTTTACTTATTTCGATGGTTACAGCCTGTTCCCATACGCCTAAACAAGTTGAAAAGCACAAGCCCGAGCGACCGGCCTGGATGACGGCCTCCGATCGTATTTCAAAAGAGTTTACAGTCAGCCTCGGTGAATTTTATCCAGAAACGGCTTCATCGCTCGGCTTTTCTGAGTTTGAAACTAAAGGGCGACTGATTTTGCCTCATAGTGATGAGCGGGATAAGCGCTTTTTTTCTGAGTGGTTAATTAGGATCAATCAAGAATTGCTTCAGAACAATAATATAGAGTTTAGAACAGACCTAGAAATTTTCAAAAATTTTTTAATGCGCCGAAAAGCTGAAATAGAACTTGATCAAGAACTTGGAGTTATTTCATTTACTGAAGCAACTAAAATGGTTTATAGCGGCCTGCAGGAATTAGTAAATGATCAGTCGTCTGCACAGAGTAAAAAAGCCGCGGCTTCCCGCTTTAAGATGTATGTTAACGGTGGAACGAACTCTAAATCTCTGACTGTGGCATTGCGCGAATACTATTTCGAACAGCTCGAGGAGTATCGAAAGCTGAAAAAGCTTTACCCATTTCAAAAAGAAGTCGCAGAGTATCTAGAAAAATCGAGCAGCTTTCTAGCAGGGATTAAAGAATTATTAGAAGCTTCTGGAGATAAGAGTTGGCAAGCGGATTATGCTCTGTTTGAACAACAAGTAAAAGATTACGATAGCTTTTTAAAAACGGAAATCCTGCCAAAATCTCGCAAGGATTATAAATTACCGAAAAAACTTTATATTCATGCCCTTAAAGATGTCGGCATTGAAGATACGACACCAGAACAATTAATTTCACTAGGTCGCAAAGGTTACAACGAACTTTACAAAGACTACCAAGCGCTAGCCATAAAAATCGCCGATAACTTTCAACTTGAGAAAAAAGATCCCGTTTCTGTCATGCGATTTTTAAAGTCGATGCCACTGACAGACAAACTAGCTATCGAAGAACTATACAAAGAAACAGATAATCGCCTTAAAGAGATCATTATCAAAAACAACCTTATTACTCTGCCACGAATACCACTTAAAATTCGTTTTGCTGGCGAAGCGGAAAGTAAAGCACAACCTGTTCCTCATCTACGGGTTCCACCAATGGTGAATAATAAAGGACAGCGCCCAGAGTTTGTTGTTCCAACGACCGCTGAAACTCCTTTTGATGACTTCTCGACAAAGGCTTCTGCTTTAGGATTAGTGGCACATGAAGGTCGCCCGGGGCATGATATGCAATTTAGTCAGATCTTGGATATGGGATCTACGTTGATTCGCGGCCGCTACGCTTTCAATAGCGTGAACATAGAAGGCTGGGGACTGTATGCAGAAGATTTAGTTTTTCCTTACGCAACTGATGAAGAGAAACTATTTTTGTTGCAGATGCGACTATGGAGAATGGCTCGAATGTTCTTAGATCCACAGATTCAGCTAGGACAGATTAAGGAAGCAAGAGTTATTGATTTGTACGTCAATGAGCTTGGAGTTTCCGAAGCTATGGCTCAGCTAGAACTGCGTCGCTATACCTATGAAAATCCAGCCCAAGCGCCATCCTATTACTTTGGATACTTGCAGGTTAAACAAATGCGCAAAGACGCGGAACTACGTTTAGGTCAGAATTTTAACATGAAGTGTTTTAACGATAAGGTTTTGTCGTACGGCGTTTTGCCTCTTAAGCTAGTCGCCGAACGACTGAAAACTGAATTAGTTTGTAATTAAAAATAATAACCGAACGAAAAACCAAGCCGATTATAAAACGTCGCAATGTCGTCAATCGTGTTATCACGGATGCGTTTCTCAGAATAATCTGCAGCAACGCTCACCCCTAGAGTCAATGATGTCGTCATCCGACGAACATAACCAAAGCCCATTCCGTATGTTACAAATGGCTCTGAGCCTGCATCACTATTAAAAAAGTTCTGCGCAATGGCAGGTTCTAAATAAATAACATTTTCATCATTAATAAGATTAAACCGACCTAGCAATTGAGCGGAATAAACATTGCTGTCTTGGGCGTAATCCATCGGTAGAAATCCGCGCGCACCGATAGTAAACCAACTCGCCATATCTTTTAATAGACCTATCGCAATAAATTCTGAGCCATTATTCATCGAAGTTAAAGCAATACCAACTTCTGTAAAGGCACCACTTGATTCATTGCCTCCGTATATGCCAGGCATTGACGAAGTCGACGATCCAACCGCAGCAAATGCCTCTGCCGTAGCAAAAGCAACGCACAACAATACAACCCATTTTTTCATTCCATACTCCTTATGCACTAAGCGTTGAGAATTCTATACATGATGTCAACAAAATCAGCTGTCTATTGGTCTAGGTGCTTAATTATTATTCTCTTCCCGATCAAAATAGCCCGGGCTATAATTTGAAAAACAGTAAACAAATCAACTTCCTAAGGATGGGATAGAAGATGGCAAACTTACGACATGCTTTACACGTTTTCACCGTTGTACTTCTAACGGTTTTCATCACAAATTGTGGCGGAGGACTTGAATCCTCCAATGACGACATCACAGTTAGTGCAGAAGATGTTTCATCAGGAATGCTTTTGGATATTAATCCCGGCGTTCCTGCCGAAGTTCACACGGGTTGGGTAAAAGTAAACAGCGCTTTATATTTTATCGCCAATGACAATCACGAGATCTGGCGCAGTACGACTGCTGGAGTTGCGACTTTACTAAAAGATTTAACTTTAAGTGGTTCAACAACACAACTGATAGCCGATGAGCGAACAACATCTTCAGCAACTCGATTTTATTTTATCGTCAACGGGCTACAGATTTGGACGGGAACAAGCACCACAACTGCAATGGTCGCGGAATTAGAAGACGGCACATCAGTTGTCTCTTACGCGGCCTTAGGAAATAATCTTTACTACCAAACCAGTGACGATAAAGTTTATAAAATCGTGGGCTCAACTGCCCCCGTAGAATTAACAACCGCCGCAGCATCATTTAGCGAAACCGTAACTTTTATTCCTGGCACCACAACCAATATGTATTTCTATGGTAACCACGCAACGAATGAGATTATGTATTCTCATAGTGGATCTGCTGCAGCAGTGACAACAGTCAAAGCTTTAGGCACAAATGCCACTGTCAGCGACACTGAAATTATCGGCAATAATTTGTATTTTCAAATCGATGATTCTGATGGCAATGAAGATGATAACGAAGTTTACAAATCCACCGGTGGAGTTGCTGCCGTTCAAGTGATGGACGATGGCGGCATTGAGTTTGCGGAAGACGTTACCTTCATCGCTGGCTCTACAGTTATGTATATGCATGGCAATGATGCCACCGACCACACTCTTTATTCTCATTCAGGATCAGCGGCCAATGCTACAGCTGTCGATGCCCTAGGCGCCAATGCCGTTATTGGTGCTTCCGCAATTGTTGGCGATCATTTGTATTATCAAATCGATGACTCCGATGGCGATGAGGATGACAACAAAGTCTATAAATCACTTGGTGGCGTGGCAGGAGCAGAAGTCCAAACCGATGCAAATGCATCCTTTGCAGAAGATGTTACATTCGTAGCCGGCACAACAATCGTTTACATGCATGGGAACCACGCTTCCGATCATAAAGTTTATTCTCACACTGGAGCAGCAGCAACGGACGCCACCCTTGTGTTAACGGCAGGTACCAACGCATCTGTTAGTGCCGCCGCCACTATCGGCGACAATTTATATTTTCAAATCGAAGATACGGATACTAATGAAAATGATGAACGCGTTTACAAATCTGTTTCCGGTGTGGCAGCGGGTTTTGTTTACACAACCGGTACAACACAGTTTTCAAATAATGTTGAATTTGCTGCGGGCTCTACAAATATGTACATCTACGGTAATGATGCGGCAAATTCCGTTGTGTATTCACACACAGGCGCAGTAGCTACAGCTGCGACTCGCGTACTACTTGGCGGTACCGGCATTATTCAAACTGCAAAAACTAAAATCGTCAGTGACACTTTCTTCTTTCACGGCCGCACAACTCCTGTTGGATTATTTGCAAGTGTCGCTGGAGTTGCTTCTGTAACAGTTGCCGATTTTGAACCGAGCCAAGATGATGATTATCTTTGCTCCGTTGGTTACACACCAGTTCATATCAGTAGTCGTTTGTTTTTCGTCGCTAATGATGGCGATCACGGTTGCGAACTATGGGTGACCGGCGGATCGGCGACGTCGACGACGCGGGTTGCAGATCTTAATTCAGGTGCCGCTCATGCCCATCCATCGGATTTAACTGTAGTCGGAACCAGACTGTATTTCACTGCACTTGCTACAACTGGCGGCAATAGAGAACTGTATTACACGGATTCCCCTTACACTTCTGCTACAAAAGTCACTTTAACAGGAGCGGATGCGAATCCTGACTTAAGATTTTTAACGGCTGTTGGTTCAAAACTTTATTTCGCAGCTGATATTGGTGGCGATCCGATTTTGTATGCTCACTCAGGTTCGGCAGCTGCTTCAAAAAAACAAGAAGCCGCTGGCAGTACTGATCTTGAATTAGATGCAGCTGTGGATCCTTCGATCGTAGCTTTGGGTTCTGTTGCGATCATACGAGGAACGCCCACTGGTACCAACAATTTCGAATTGTATTCAAGCAGCAGTACGGATGCCGTAGCCGCAGATGCCACGTTGATTGAAGAAATTAATGCCGGCGCTTCTGCTGAACCAACATTAAGCACAGTCATCTACAATGGATCGTTATTTTTTAGTGCCGATGATGGAACAAACGGCGTTGAATTGTGGAAAACTGGTGGAACTGCAGCCACAACATCAATGATTGCCAACATCAATCAAGATGATTCGGGTGCGGCTGATAGTTCACCTGAAAATTTCACTTTGGTTGGAACGAAAGTATTTTTTACGGCCGTTGACGGGGGAAGCATGGTCGATGATAAAGAGTTATGGGTTTCCATATCACCGTTCACGACCGTTGCCAAATTAACGTCCTACACTTCGGACTCTAGTATTGATAACTTGATCGCCCTTGGAAATTTTCTTATATTCACCGGCTCTGAAGATAATGCGACAACGGCTGGAATTTATCGCTCGTCAGGTACGGTCGGAACAACAACTCGGGTTTTCAACGGAATTCCTTTCGCTGATGTACCATCGTTTAACTCTTTGTATTCAGTTCTCAATACCACGCTATTTTTCGTCTTGGATTGGGCTGCCGGAGATTTTGGCTCTGAAATATGGTCAACTCAAGGAACGACTGCAACAACAGGAATCATGTCGGATATTAATTTAGGAGCTGGCGATGGGGTTGCTAATCACACAGACTTTGCACAAGTTGGCGGCGCTTTAGTTTTTGTTGCTGACGATGGAACTCGTGGGTCTGAGCTGTGGTATACGAACACAAGCGGAGATGCACCTAGACAAGTTTCTAATATTAATCCAGATGACGCTGCTGGATCCGCACCTGAGTTACTTGGGGTCACTTCAGATGCGGCTTATTACATTATCGACAATGGTGTAAACGGTAAAACACTTTACCGTCTAACTAACTAATTAAAAATTAATTCCAAGTTGCAGGTACAAAATTAATAACTAATTTTGTGCCTGTTGGCTCTAAAGACCAATCGATCTTTGATCCAAAAACAAGTTTTTTAGAAGCGGCTTCGTAGATCCAACCGAATTCTGTATCGCCACCCACTAAAGTTGTTGAACCGTAAGTCACTTTGATCGTTTTCGCATCTGCTTTTAATGGCAAGATGAATGATGAGGTCGATACTGTTCCAGGAGTGGCGCGATTCTTAATATCTTCGGCAATTTTTTCTAATCCTGGTGTCCAATCTTGATCACAAAGAGAAATCGTTACGCCATTTGTTGCAGCTATAACTTCTTCAAGGCGAATTGGCGGTGTATTTTGAGTATCACGCATGCAATCATTCGTCTGAATCGCACCCGTTGGAATAATAATTCCATGAGTGACGACGTGACTTAGATCCCCTTTAAACGCAGTAATCTGTGTCAAGAAATCCGTGGTTGTTATAACACTCTGATCGTCAGCATCCGTTAAGAAAATCACGACAAGATCAGACGTTGGACGAAAAAAGCCGTCATTCAATACGCTGTTCACCTGACTAATTGATGAAGCAATAGAATCTAGCGGTTGTTCAGTGCCAGCGCCGTAAGTTCCGAGCATTAACATTGACGCGAGATTTGATTGCCAATTGGAATTAAGAGTATTGACCCACTTGATGACTCCTTTTTCCGGGCTCACCACATCAGTACTGATAACGCCGGCGTTGACATCTAAACCGCGAATTGGGTTTAGCAACGAATTCACTCTTGCAGAAAGCGTGCCCTGATGAATTCCCATGCTTCCCGAATTATCAACAACGAACAACACATCCACCTGTGAACTTGTCGTGGTAAGTGATGTCGGATCGATTGATACCTGAATTTCACCGGTTATTCTGTCTATGTCATATGCTAATGCTGATGTTGTAAAACCAATGCTCGATAACAATGCGAGCCCTAAGATTAAAGATTTCATTTGTACCCCCTATGGACGATAGCCTTTCATGCGTAAAATAGAATGCAAAGTGGTTTTTCCGTTATAAATATAATTTAAGTTCTGTCATCGCTTGGCGTAATTTTTCTGTTGCGATTCGACTACGAGCCGATAATACTCTTTTTATCCATTCTTCAATCTAACTAAGGGAAGTTTCAGTGGAACAAAATTTACCGCCGGAAAACGCTCCGGCCTTAGAGGTACATAAGTTTGCATTTGATGGACATGGTCGAGAAATGTTTTTGATTATGTTAACAAATTTTATTTTTACAGTATTTACCTTTGGAATTTATAGCTTTTGGGGTCGCGTTAAAACACGCAAGTACATTTGGTCTCATATAATGTTCGAAAACGACCGGTTAGAATACTTAGGAACAGGCAAAGAATTGTTCTTTCCAGCACAGTGGGATCCGAAGCTTGGAATTCACGTGACTTGAAGTCGCGG